>Ga0116144_10000139_pt1 | contig 97355 bp, 74 predicted proteins | sample AD_UKC035_MetaG_FD_89746 | JGI IMG/M metagenome (GOLD analysis project Ga0116144, IMG submission 89746) | Active sludge microbial communities of municipal wastewater-treating anaerobic digesters from USA - AD_UKC035_MetaG | ecosystem: Engineered > Bioreactor > Anaerobic > Digestate | place: USA...
AGTTTATTCGTTCAAACAACTGGGCGACGTGCGCCCAGTCGTCGATGCCGGCGGCCTCTTCAACTACGCCCGTAACACCGGAATGATCGAAAAGTAGCCACGCGGCGTTCGGACATGGCAAAAGCTTCCGCAGGCTTCTAGCCTGCGAGGCGGAATGCTGGGAAGATTTTGGTGGAGTACCCTCGTTTTTGGAGGTGCAAGGGCGTGACCACCGCACGGAAACCATGCATGCGTGCGCGGCGCTCCATGCCGCCTCATGTGTTCAGGTCATTCCGGAGTTGCACGGAACACTCTGACGCGCCCCCTGATCCGGCGCGGGAACGCAGCCCAGCCCCGCCCGGCGCTCCGCACTGCGCGATCACTACTTCGTCTGCGCAAAAAGCAGAAACAACCGCGGCCCGCGCGCGGTGGTGATCGCATAACGGGATTCAATCTCACCGTGCGGCGCCACGTAGCCATCACACATCTTGTCCACATGGGGCTTGCCGTCCACCAGCAGCATGTAGTGGTGCGTCTTGTTGCCTTCGATGCTGTCCACGCTGACCTGCCAGGTGCGGTCCTGTGGATTGCGCACCAGGGGAATGGGTTGCCAGTTGGTAAACGAGCCCACAACCTCCACCTGCGTGGGCTGCTTTTCGTGACTGGCCACCGGATTGTAGCGGAAGACTTTGGAATACGTGCCTTTGCGGTCCCCGTTGCGTTTGACCATGGCCGCGGCGATGGCGGAAGCTCCGTTTGTTCCAACGGTGGATTTGGCTCCGCTCAATGATGCTTTCAACATGTGTTTTACAACTTCGACTTGGTTTGGTTACGGTTACGAGCGGCGAACCATAGTCTTAGAACTGCTGCTTGGCAATTATTTTCACAAAAAACTTGCCGTGCTCATTGCCGTCCCAGGCAAAAATCCGGAGGATGCATTTTCGTGGTCGTTGTCGAATACGCCGGGGTAGTCAAGCCCATCGGCGCCACTTCGAGAATCCGGGGAATCACGTGAACCCGCCCGGAAAGAATCCCCCATCCATTTCTCCGGACGGCGCGGACTGACGACACCCGCCCGGCGTGCAAATAAACTTTTTTCATGGACCCGTCGGGGCTGATCAAAAATTTTGAATCCATCCTCTGCCGCGCAACAGCGCCTGCCCCGGCCGCCCTGCTGCGCGTCATCCGCGCTCAGGAACCGAACAATCGCAGAAAATTTTTCTCCACCTGTTGACTCAGTTCCGCCAGCGTCACCCCGCGCAGCTGCGCCGCAAATGCATAAACGTGGTGCAGGTTGGCGGGGTGATTGAGTGGGCGTCCGCCCGCCGCCTCCGCGCACTCCCGCCCTGCCCCGGCCGGCAGGGGCTGGTCTGGCGCGTCGCTTTCAATCAGCAACCGGTCTGCTGGAACCTGTTGGAAGGTGTTCCAGTGTTTTTTTTTCCGTTCGTGGAGAAAATAGCCCGACAATGAAAAATAGGCGCCCAAGCCGGTCAACCGGGGCAACAACTCCACCGGCCCACCGTAACTGTGCAACAGGAAACCGCAGGCGGGACGACGTTCCGCCGCCAAAATTTCCAGCAAACGCCCCCAGGCGCGCAGGCAATGGATGCTGACCGGCAGATTGCGGGCAGCGGCAATTTGGAGTTGCGCGATGAACACCTCTTCTTGACCTGCATAAGGCAGGTCCGGCTTCCATCGGTCCAGGCCGATTTCGCCCACGGCCGCTTGCGGCGCCTGTTCCAACCATCCGATCAACTGCTGCCGCCAGGTGGAAGTGCGCCGGGATAAAAACCACGGATGCCATCCGAAACTGGGCACCACCTCGGGATGCCTTTTGGCCAGCGCCAGCACCCGGGGCCAGTCTGTTTCGCACGTGCCATTGACCACCATGCGCACCACGCCAGTGGCGCGGCAGGCTGCGAGCAATTCCTCCTGCCGGCCGCCAAACCGGTCATCTTGCAAATGGTTGTGAGCGTCATAAAGCCGCGGCCGCATACCGCGCATGATTTTCCAAACGTTTCCGCCCCGACGCAAGATTGCAAACCGAACCCGCCGGGCCGCCCAGCCTCGACAACGCCCGCTAATGCCTTGACCCCAAAGCGGAATGTACGCACTTTGCGCGGGTGTTACGGATCATCCCCATGGTGGCGGCCCTGCTGGTGGGAATGGCGCAAGGCTTCGCCATCGCCCCCGAGCGGTCGGTGGTGCAGATTTACATCTTCATGCAAAAACCGGATTGGACGGCGCCGTGGCGCTATGATCCGGTGCAAAGCGCGAGCGGGTCGGGCTTTGTCATCAAAGGCAAACGCATCATGACCAATGCGCACGTGGTGAGTTGGAGCCGGCAGATCATTGTGCGCAAATACCAGGACCCCAAACCCTACCTCGCCCGGGTTGAATTTATTGGTCACGATTGTGATCTGGCCGTGCTCAAGGTGGAAGACGAGAGTTTTTTTGCGGACGTGCCGGCCCTGGACTTCGGGGCACTGCCTCAAGTCCGGTCCACGGTGGTCACCTACGGCTACCCCGCCGGCGGGCGGGAAATTTCCTATACCCGCGGGGTGGTTTCGCGCATTGAAATGAACACGTATTCGCATATTGGCAACCGGCGCCTGCTCAGTGTGCAAACCGACGCGGCCATCAACCCCGGCAACAGCGGCGGCCCCGTCGTTCAGGACGAGCGTGTCGTCGGGGTCGCCTTCCAGGGCATTCAGGGTTTGGAAAACACCGGGTTTTTCATCCCCCCTCCCATCGTGGAGCGCTTCCTCAAGGACATTGCGGACGGTCAATACGACAGCGTGCCGTTGGCGGGCATCAATCTGGTGGCCCTGCAAAATCCCGACTACCGCGCGAAATTGCAGTTGCCGGACAACAACAGCGGCGCCCGGGTGGATCTGATCCGCCCGCAATCCCCCGCCAGCGCGGTGCTCCAGTTTGACGATGTGATCCTGCGCGCCGGCCCATATCCCGTCGCCAACGATGGAACGATTCTGTATGAAGGCAACCGCGTGTCCAGTGCCGTGGCATTTCAACTCCATCAGAGCGGCGACACGCTGCCGGTGGAGATCTGGCGCGACGGCGCGGCGCAGACTGTGACCTTGCAGGTGGCCGCCCCCAAGGATGATCAAGCCCAGGGCAACCAGTTCGACGTGCGGCCGCGATATTACATTTTCGGCGGGCTCGTCTTCACACCGTTGACGCTTGACTACCTGCGGGATGCAGATCGCAGCGGCACGCGCGGCGGGCTGGCCGATCTCAATTACGAACTGTTCTACCATGCCCGGGAAGATCCGGAAACGGCACCAAAAGAACCGGTCGTGCTGAGCAACATTCTCAACGCCCCCGTCAACGCCACGTTCCTGGTTCGCGAGGCCACCCTCGTCACCCGCATCAACGGGGTTGTCATCGAACGCCTGACCGACGTGGTCCGCGCGTTTGAATCCAGCACCCAAACCTACGACGTGATTGGCCTGGGCAAGCATGGCACTTTTGAAACGCTGAACCACGCCGAGGCCGTGCGGGCCAATGCCCAAATCTTGAAAACCTACGGCGTTCCGCAAGACCGCAACCTATGAAACTGCTGTTGTCGCTCGCGCTGCTGCCCTGGCTGCTCCTGCCCACCGCCGGCCTGGCCGCCGGGCCACGCTCCGGCTGGGAAAAATCCGTGGTCCGGATCGAGGTGTCTCACAACGTCTATGACTACTATCAGCCATGGAATCGGCGCAGTGAAACCGTCAGTAAAACGGGGGTGGTCGTCGGCAAAACCCAAATCCTCACCACCGCCGAGAATTTGTCAGATCGCACCCTGATTCGCGTCCAGGCGGGCGGCCGCGGCGCCTGGGCCAATGCCACCGTGGTCTGGGTGGATTATTACGCCAATCTCGCCGTCCTGACCACCCCGGCGCCGGATTTCTGGTCCGGGCTGAAACCGGTAACAATCCCCGCCAAACCGTCGTTCAAAAAGGACGGCCTGCAGATCCTCCGTTGGCGCGAAGGCAAATTGGAATCGCGGCAGGCCGAATTCAGCCAGTTCGCCGTGCGCAAAGGGCGATTAAGCGACATCAACCAGGTATTCCTCGAGGCCAGCTCGGAAATCCAGGCCGCCGGGGACAGCGAACCTGTGGTTTCCGGATCGCAGCTTGTGGGACTCGTCATTGAACAGTCGGGGCGGAATTGCAAAATTCTTCCGGGGGCTTTCCTGCACATGATCCTTTCCGCCCATGCCCGCGCCCACGCGCAGGCGCCGCGCCTCGGGTATTTCCATTTCTACTGGCAGCCCGCCGAGAACACCGACTCGCTGGCCTATCTGGGCCTGCCGGGGAAACCGCGCGGCGTGCTGGTGATTGAAGTCTCCCCGCGTTTGGACGGCCAGCCCAACGTGCTGCAGCCACAGGACATCATCCTGCAAATCGACAACTTCGACATTGACATGCAGGGCGACTATGCGGACCCCGACTACGGCTTGTTGATGTTGGAAAATCTCGCCACGCGCAATCGCTGGGCGGGGGACGCGGTGCATATGAAAATCTGGCGGACCGGCCAGGTCCATGATGTCATCTACCGCCTGCCGCAATACGATTTTACCAACTCGCTGGTCCCCGCCGGAGTCTTTGATCAGCCCGCCGACTATTTGATTGTGGGCGGACTGGTGTTTCAACCGCTGACCGTTCCCTACCTGCAGCGCTGGGGCGGAGACCGTGGCCGCAATGCCCTCTTTCGATTGAATTATTATCGTGAAGACGAGGCCACCAAGGCGCGCCCCTCCCTGGTCATCCTTTCGCAGGTGCTGCCGGACCGCTTCAACATTGGCTATCAGGAATATCGCGGGCTGGTGGTCGAAAAAATCAACGGTCAGACCGTACACCATCTCAGCCAGATCCAGGCGGCGCTGGAAAAGCCAACCGGCCCGTTCCACGTCATTGATTTCGTGCCCAACGAAACCGTGCAGCGCGTGGTCATTGCCGCCGGCGAACGCGAGCAGACCGCCACGGCGCGAGTCCTGGAAAACTTTGGCATCTCCGCAGCGGCGCAAATCACTCCCCAGCCCGCCACCGCCAATTGAAACTTCCGAGCCGCCCAAAAATGGCGGCCGGCAGGGTCCACCGGCCCCGCCGCCGCGGGCCCGCTTCCGCACCAATCCATCCGTCCCCATCTCCGGACGTTGCCGCGCCGGTCACAACCCCTCGCGCCACGGCATTCGTTCGACGTGACAGACAACCGATTTTTCCGGTAAACTCCGTCCATGCGAAATCTTCTCATCGGCGTGGATAGCGGGACGCAATCCACCAAGGCCGTGGTGGTTGATGCCAAAACCGGCGACGTGCTGGGGACCGGCTCGCAAACTTATGACTTGATTTCCGGTCTGCCTCCTGGCGCCAAGGAGCAGCACCCCCACACCTGGCGTGACGCGGCAGCAACTGCCATCCGTCAGGCTCTGCGCAGTGCCAGGGCGGTCGCCGCGGAAGTCAAAGCCATCGGCGTCAGCGGCCAGCAGCACGGCTTTGTTCCCCTGGACGCTCGCGGGGAGGTCATTCGCCCGGCCAAACTCTGGTGCGACACATCCACCGCCGCGGAATGTGCCGAGCTGACCCAGACACTCGGCGGGGGGAAAAAAGTGCTGCGCACCCTCGGAAACGCCATTTTGACCGGATACACTGCCGGCAAAATTCTTTGGTTGAAAAAGCACGAGCCGAAAAATTTTGCCCGCCTGGCCACGGTGCTGTTGCCACACGACTATTTGAACTTCTGGCTCACCGGCGCGCGCGTGACCGAATACGGAGAAGCCAGCGGCACCGCCTATTTCAACGTTAAAACCCGCCGTTGGTCCCCTGCGGCCATCCGCGCCATTGACGCGGAACTGGAGGACAAGCTGCCGCGCGTCATTTCCAGCGATCAACCCGCCGGACAGTTGCGCCCGGAAGTGGCCCAACTCCTCGGCCTGCAACCGCGCACGCTGGTCAGCTCCGGCGGCGGCGACAACATGATGAGCGCCATTGGCACCGGCAACACGCGGCCCGGCATCGTTACGGCCAGTTTCGGCACGAGTGGCACCATCTTCGCCTGCGCGGACCAACCGGTCCTGGATCCCCAGGGCGAAATTGCGGCGTTTTGCGATTCCACGAACCACTGGCTGCCGTTGCTTTGCACCATGAACGCCACCGTCGCCACGGAAATGATGCGCCTGGATTTTGGCTTCACGCACGAGCAGTTCGAGAACAAGGCAAGGCAGGCGCCGCCCGGAGCGGCGGGCTTGTTGTTGCTGCCCTACCTCGAAGGTGAACGCACCCCGAACGTTCCTGATGGCACGGGGGTTTTGTTGGGCGTTTCGCCGAAAACATTTCGCGCCGGCAACTTCTGCCGCGCGGCGATGGAGGGAGTCACCCTCAGCATGAATTACGGTCTGCGCCGCCTGGCCGAACTGGGCGTGGCCGCCCGGCAAATTCGCGCGACCGGCGGCGGCGCAAAATCCAAACTGTGGCGGCAGATCATGGCGGACGTGTTTAATGCCGAGGTGGTGACCCTCAAAGTGAGCGAAGGCGCCGCGTACGGCGCCGCCCTGCAGGCGCTCTGGTGCTGGCGGTTGCAACAGGGCGAGCGGATCAAAATTTCCGAAATCACCGATGCCTTTGTCGCGCTGAACAAACCTGAAACCACCACCCCACAAAAAACCAGCGTGGCGGTTTACCGGGAACTGCAGGCGCTGCAGGATGAGTTGTCCCGCTCCCTGCGCGGGGTGTTCGCCCACCACCGCCAATTCGCGACGACCATGGCCGTGTGAATCACCCGATGCCCCCGTCAACCCACCAGCGTTTTGAGCGACTCGAAACTCTCGTCGCCCATTTGGAGCGACAAATGGATGCCTTGAACGAGGTGGTCATCGAGCAGGGCCGGTTGCTGCACCATTTGCAAAAGGAGCTGCACCGGACCAGCACCGCCATGCAGTCGCTGGAGTGGGAGCGCATCAAGGCTCACAATCCCAAACCACCGCATTATTCGTAGCTTTTGACTCGCGACCACCACGCTCTCCATTCCGTGCCCGCTCGACTTCACGGGCGGCTTTGCTAAAGTGTCACCGTGAGTTTTGTCGCTGAGTTCAATGCCCTGCCCCTCTCCACCTGGCTGAAGCGCGCGCGGGAAGCCTCCACCGCAACCGCCCGCGCGACGCTGGCCAAGCCGGAGCTGTCCCTTGCCGATTTTCCGCAGTTGATCTCGCCGGCCGCCGGGGAATTATTGGAAACACTGGGCCGCCGGTCGCAACAGCTCACCCGGCAACGGTTCGGCAAGGTGATCCGGCTGTTCGCGCCGCTCTACCTTTCCAACGAGTGCATCAACAATTGCAAATACTGCGGTTTTTCGCGCGACAATCCGATTCTGCGCGTCACCCTTTCCGTGGACGAAGTGCGGCAGGAAGCGGCGGCGCTGGCGCGCCAGGGTTTCCGCAACATTCTGCTGGTTTCCGGCGAACACCCCAAATTTGTGTCCGACGGGTACCTGGCCGGGTGCGTGGCGGCGCTGCACGAAACCATCCCCAGCGTCTCGCTCGAAGTCGGACCGATGGACACCGCGGAATACCGCGCGATGGTGGCGGCGGGCGCGGATGGTCTGGTGGTTTACCAGGAAACCTATGACCGGGCGGTTTATGCGGAAATGCACACCGCCGGCCCCAAGAAGGATTTTGATTGGCGGCTCGAAACGCCCGAGCGCGCCTATGCCGCCGGCTTCCGGCGCCTCGGCATCGGCGCGCTGTACGGCCTGGCCGACTGGCGTTACGAAGCCCTGTGTCTGGCGGCGCACACGGGTTACTTGCTGCGCAATTGCTGGAAGGCGCAACTGACCCTCTCGTTGCCACGTCTGCGTCCCAGCGCAGGCGACTTTGAACCCCTCACGCACCTCGGCGATCGCGACCTGGTGCAGCTGGTCTGCGCCTACCGCCTGGCGTTTCCCGATGTGGGCATTGTGCTGTCCACCCGCGAATCCCCCCGGCTGCGCGACGGATTGATCCCGCTCGGCATCACGCTGATGAGCGCGGGCAGTCACACCGAACCGGGCGGGTACACGGGCGCGGGACGCAAGAACGTGCATCACACCGTGCAGGGACGCATCGTGGATGCCGGCGCAAGCGAATGGACCGCCCCCGTCAACGGGCACGCCACAAACGCCACGGGTCAATTCAACATTGCCGATGAACGCTCCAGCAACGCTGTCGCGCAAGCCATTCAACGTCTGGGCTACGAGCCGGTGTGGAAGGACTGGGACGTGGCGTTGACCAACTGATCCGCTCATGACCCGCAAGAAAACCATCCGGAGTCTTGGATTGAGCCTGGTGGTCATCGCCATTTTGACTGGCTTCGTTCTCCCGCAACTGTCGCGAACCAACTGCGGCGGCAACAGCGCGGCGCTTGCCAACTGCAAACAAATCCTGGCCACGGCTCAACTATCCGGGGCAGCCAGCCCGCTTTTTCTCATGGCGACCCAGATGCGTTTGGCCGAGCGCGAACAATTTCTAAAACTTGGCGCAAATTCTTGGACCGGCAATGCGCGGTTTTGGGTGCGCACCAACGGTCTGGATTTGACCGTGGCCACGCAAGTGGTGGTTTTTTGCGACCAGACATTCGACAACGTTCCGCAGCCGGCACTGAGGAACTTTTTCAAACGCCATCCGGCTCACGCGGCTGGCTTTGCTGACGGCACGACCGGCTTGATGCCCCCCGAAGCCGACACACAACTCGACAGAACGGACTTCGCTCCGATTGCCTACTTGCAGGAGATTCATCAACCGTGAACCGCATCATCGCCAACGGTCAACCTATTGCGACCCGGCTCCCCTGCACCCTCGAGGAATTCCTGGTCGCACAAAAATTGTTACCGCGCAGCGTGGTGGTGGAACACAACGGCGAAGCGGTCGCACCCTCGGAATTTTCCAAACGCCGGCTGCACGCCAACGACCGGCTGGAGATCGTCAAAATTGTCGCGGGCGGCTGAGAGGCATCCGCGGACTTGTCACTCCTTTCCAATTTCCGTTTAATGACATCATGCGGATGTCATTTGGCAAATTATATGGAGTTCTCCTCGCCGCCCTGCTGGCCCTGGCCTTGTGGTCCGTCTGGGACCTCGCCGCGCAGGGAGAAGCCACCGGTGCGGCCACCAACGCCCTCGGAACAGCGACGAATTCCGTGAATGCCGGTGAGACCCAGGGGGCGGGCAAAATCCACCGCACCCCCGACTGGGTGCAGCAGCTCTCCGGGCAGTTCCCGTTCTTGCAACAAACGCTCTGGGGCAACGAGCTGTGGAAGTATCTATTTTCGCTCCTCTACATCTTTCTGGCCTTCTACATTTCCAAGTTCCTGGATTACCTCACGCGCGTCTGGTTGAAGCGCTGGGCGGCGAGGACCCAGACCCAGTTTGACGACCTGCTTTTGGAGGTCCTGAACGGGCCAATCAAAATCGTTTCCTTCATCATCCTGCTGAAAATCGGGCTGGATGTGTTTGAATGGCCGGACGTCGTCGAGAAGATCCTCGACAAGGGATTCACCATCGTGGTGGCCGTTTCGCTCACCTACATGGTGATGAAGTTCGTGGATCTCTTCATCAATTTTTGGCGGAAACGAAAGGCCGGCGACGACAACGACGCGTTCAACCAGCAGCTCTTTCCCATCATCCGCCGCAGCCTGAAGGCCTTCGTCATCATCGTGGCGGCGCTGGTCACACTGGACAACCTGGGCGTCAACATCACCGCCGCCATCGCTTCGCTGTCCATCGGCGGTCTGGCGGTCGGTTTGGCGGCACAAGACACCCTGGCCAACCTGTTCGGCGGCATCACCATTTTCCTCGACAAGCCGTTCCGCATCGGCGACCGGATCGTACTCGACAAAATTGACGGCCCGGTCGAGAGCATCGGCCTGCGCAGCACGCGCGTGCGCAGTCTGGATGGCTTCCTGGTCACCATTCCCAACAAAACCATGGGCAACGCCACCATCATCAATATCAGCGCGCGCCCCACCATCCAAACGGTGATGAACATCGGCATCACCTACGACACGCCCACCGAACAGGTGAAGCACGCCTTAAAAATCATCGAGGACGTTTACAAGGGACATCCCGGTTCGTCCAATTGTCTCATCAGCTTCAACAAGTTTGCCGATTCCGCCCTGAACATTCTCGTCATCCACTGGTGGCACTCGACCAATTACGCCGAGTATTTGAACGGCATGCAGGAGATGAATCTCGCCTTGAAGGAGCGGTTTGACGCCGCCGGCATCGGTTTTGCCTTCCCCACGCAAACCCTTTACGTGAAACAGGATTCAGACTGGCGCCTGAGCCAGCCCCGCTGAGCGCAATCGCGAATCGGCTCCGCCGGTTTCACCCGCAACTCCGCGGCGGGAATCCGCAGCCGGCGGCAACCTGCCGGGACAATAGGCGGAACTTTTGATTGCCTCGAACGGGCACTTTGGAAAGACTGTGGTCATGACCCAGCGCCACCAGAAAAATCGCTATCACCGACGCGGGCGTAGCCATAACCGCAGGTTAAAACAGGTGGTGTTGGGTCTGTTGGTGGTGCTGATTCTGATCTCCGTGGCCGCAATGATCTGGTTGATCAACAGCCGGGCCCTGATTGCGCCAAATTGAAACGCCCCCTCCCGCCGCCCCGCCCTGCCCCTGCGCGCCCCCCCGGCGGGTACGCTTAAATCACAGCTCGAAAATGGCTGGTCTCACGGCGACGTGGGCGGCCGCAATTCGGCGGGCGTCGGCACAAAATAGCGGAAAGTGATGCCGCTGGCGCTTGCCTGACCGGTGGCAACGGTGAACCCGTAGTACTTGGCAATCTGATTAAAATCCGGCAGCATGGAGAGATCAACCCACTCCTTCAACTCCGCCTCCGGCGGCGCAAACGGGATCAAGCTGGCAAATACCGCGTCGAACTCACTGCGGTTCGTCGCCGCCACCGCGTGCGTCAGCGCGTCAATGGTCAAGCGCATCGTCCCGCGCTGGTCTTCGTAACTCAACCAACCGGTCCCCATGCCGCCGACCGCTTCGGTGGCGGCGGCAAATCCAGCGGTGGCCCGCAGCGCCAGCCCCTGATTGTCGGTGCTGCGCAAATAATCCTCCAACGCCGCCGCCTGGGAGCTGAAGGCCACGTAACCGCCGTTGGCCACGTAGTGCAGGGCATTGGCCGCGTCACCACCGACGACACCCGACAATTTCACGGTGTAGATTTTGCGGCCAAGGTATTCCCGCACTTGCGGCGATCCGCCTTGCGGCAGGGCAACGATGAACAGCCCCTTGAGGGACGCCGCCAGCTTGTCCGCGTTGGGGGACGCAATCAACACCACCGTGGGCGCGGCCTCCAAGTCCGCCAGCGCTTTGCCCTGGGGCGGCTTCTGAAAGGTGATGACGTCATCGCCCAGGTTTTCAAAGATGTTTTTCCGCAGATCATAATCGGGTTCATCAAGGCGCACCGCCTCGTTCGCGTTCTTCAGGAGGAAATTAAACGTCCCGGGCGACAGTTCATTCAACGCCGCCTCCAGGGTGGCGATGACCTGCTGTCCCGCGATGCGGTACCTGGCAAACTTCAACACGTCGGCGGGAATAAAGGCGGGAGGCGCAGCGTCCTTCGCCTCCACAGCCAGCAATTTAAGCAGGCCATTCCGCGTGGCTTCCGGGGCGTTCAGGAACAATCCCAGCAACGGCCCCGCACCGGCATCGCGATAATCGAATGCCAGTGATTTCAATCCGCCCAACCCGGTGATCGTCATCAACTTGTCCAGATTGGGCCGCGGGATCGGGCTGGGCGCCGCCGTATTTTGACCGGCGCCGAAACTCTGCACCGCCAGCTCCAGCAACTGTTTGGCGTTGAGCCAGCCGAACAAGGGCGACTCGCGGAAGAGCGCCTGACGGCCGGCCTCAAATTCGGCGGACTCCGCCAGCGTCGGACTGCCCGCGCCACTCAAGCGGGCGACCACTTTCTCTGCGGCTGCGGTGGTCGTGCTCAAAATCAACAGTGATCCTTGCTGGCCCAACACCAGTTGCGTGGCGCTGGGTTTGCCCGCGGGATTCGCGCCCAACTCATGCACCTCCTGTTTCTGCGGCAGCAGCCGGCGCACGGTGGCCGGAATGTCATTGGTGGTCAGATGCACGACGGCAAACTCCACATCACGAATCTTCTCCGTGCGAATGGGCTTGCCCGCGGCGGCCAGACGCTGACGCAGCGTCGCCAGGTTTTTCGCCAGCAACTCGCCCTGATCGCGGACGTCCAGCAGCAACACCAAGCCGGGCGCTCCGTCGCCTCCGGCCTTTGTCAACCAATCCTCCGGCAGGATGGCCAGCGTCAACTGTCCCTGCAGCAACGCGCGGTAATCGGCAAAACGGATGCCCAAATCACGCTCCAACGGACGGACGACTTCCTCCGTCCACTTGGACTCCAGCCGGGTGCGAAACGGCTTCATGGCGGGATCATTCCAGAGCCGCGCCTGGGGCGCTTGCCGGAGGGTCGCCATCAGCCTGGTCCAATCCGGCGCCGACAAGACGAACAGGGTTTCGGGCGGCAACAATTTCTCTGCCGGCGGCACCGCCGCACCGATCAGCGGGCTCGCAATCCCCAACCATCCGATCAACCCGTACCCCGCCCCGGCCCGCCACATTCGGCGCCAAAATTTTTCACTCATAGAGATCAGTTTAATCAGTCCATCGGCAAGCCGGATCATTCCGTCGCCCGGATCGGACTGGATGCCGACCGGCTTGGCGGCGCCAAATACCGGTACGGGTTGCCCGGGTTGTCATTGCCATAAGCAAAGGCGTCGCGATGATCCAGAAAGTAACGCAGCCGCTCCGCGGGAATGGCGAATCCCAGTCCCTCGCCATACGCGGCCTTCATATTGGTCACGCCCACCACCTCGCCGCGCAGATTGAACAGCGGCCCGCCGCTGTTGCCCGGATTGATCTGCGCCGTGGTTTGCAGGTACAAATCACCGTTCATTTGCCGGGTTTTGGTACTGAGAATGCCTTCGGTCACCGTGCGTTCCAATCCCAACGGACTGCCAATGGCAAACACCCGTTCCCCCACCGCCAGGGCGTCCGCGTTGCCAATCCGCACGTGCTTGAACTTGGGCGCGTCCTTGTCTTCCACCTGCAACAACGCCAGGTCGGCGAATTTGTTTATCGCCACAATGCGCACCTGCTTGTAAGCCTTTCGCTCCAGTTGTCCGCCCTGCTGGTGGTACACCTCCACCGAAATCTGGGTCTCGCCTTCAATGACGTGAAAGTTCGTAATTAAAAAGCCGTCCTCGTTGAGGAAAAATCCGGATCCCAGTCCCGCCGGCGTGCGAACCTGCACCACCGCCTCCCCCAAATCTTTCACCAGTTCGCGCACGCTGCGCTCCCCGCCCGCACCGTTGCCAGTCTGATAAAACCCCGCCGAAGCCATCGTCGGGGCCGATCCCGTGGGCGCCGCAGCCTGACGGGGACCGGAATCGACCTGGGTCGCAGCTGCAGGCGCATCGCCGATGACCACCCTGGTCACGGCGGAGCGGGGAACGACCAAAATAGTGTAGCCGACATCCACGACGACGGCATCGCTCTTTTCGGTCAGCACCTTTCCGGAAATGGTTGCGGCATCCTTGAGCTCCACCACGTCAGCGGACGCGACTGAACCCGCCGCGATCCAGACGGCCACCCACCAGCTCGGTTTGCTCCATGCCACGCGGGGACAATAGCGGAGCACCAAAAACGAAGCAAGCCGGCGGGAACGCCCGCAAAATCGCGCGACTGCAAGTCTCCGCCGCTCCCCTGCCCCCGTCCCGGAAATAGCCCCGATGCGGTCCGCCGTTCCGTCTCGGCGCCGGTTCCCGGCGGTTGGAGCGCGCCCCCCGCTCAGCGCAGGCGCAGCAATACCAGGCTGTCCGGCGCAAGAGTGAGCGGCACGCCTGGACCGACCAACGCGGTCGCGTCCAGCTCCCGTGGCCCGGATTCCAGATCACCAGAAGCGGCGCGCGCGGCATCACGAATGATGGCGGCATGGGTGATGCCAGGCAACGGATGCGGCAGATGCTGCGGTCGCACCACGCAGCGCACTTCCAGGGAATGATCCTGGAGGTTGCTGAGCAACGCGTACGCCTCGCCGGGGCGGCTGTAGATCGCCGTGGCACAACGATCGCCGGCGAGCGAGACAGCCTGGTTGCGCCAGTCCGCAAACCGATACGCCGGGAAGTCACCCACCGGTTGCAATTGCTTCACCAGCTCGAAAGTCACCGGGCTCGCGGGCCACGGCGTGACGCCGCTGAGCAAGGCTTGCAGGGCAAACAGGCGATGGAGGCGCGCGGGGGATTCCGCATTCAGCTGGCCATAGCTGATGACCCCGCGCGAGCGCGCGCCCACGAGGGACCATTCCAACGGGAGGTCTTCCAGTCGCGGACCGGTGTCCTTCCACCTGCCATAACCCCATTCGTTGGCCACCACGTGATTGGCAAAGTTCTCAAGGCTGAACATCGGCGTGGTGGTGTTGTGCACAATGACCAGACCCTGCGGACCTACGCGCCGGCGCGTCCACTCCATTAGGTCGAGCAACTCGTCAATGTCCCAATGTCCCGCAGCCACTTCCCCGGGCTTTTTGCCTTCATGCACCGGATTGGCACAATACAGGGCCACATTCCAATCATAATAAACGCCATCGAGCGGATGCCGCTTGAGGACGCGGTCAATGGAGGATTTCAAGAACTCCAGCCAGCCCGAGCGCAGGCACATTTGTGCGCCAAATTCATTGGTGCCAGCGTAAAAATTATGCCGGAGGTTGCCCGCGCGGTCCATCCGTCCCCAAACCCGGCCCTGCTCCTGAAATTCCCGGGTGTCCGGATGCAGCTCCTTGTTGGAGAAATAGGTGGCGGTGCGAATACCGGCCTGGCGACAATGCGTGAGCACCTGATCAAATCCGGCCATGTCCGGGTAGGGCGGATATGCACCATCCCGCCAGAACAGGCCGTCGCCGTAGTAATCGCCGTCGTTGTGGCAGTGGACGGTCTGGATGCCCGATGCCGCCCAATGCTGAATCTGCGCGGGCGTCACCCACGCGCCACGATTGCGATTGAACGAGGTGTGCAACCATGGTGGTTGGGCCGATTCTTCTTTGAGTGGAATGCCGAGATAAAAGTCGAACCGGCACTGATTGGACAAAACCACGGTGGCGTTGGTGCTGAAGAACGGAGCAACGGCGAGCGCCAGTCCGGTCGGCTGCTCCTGCAGGGACCACTGGCAGCGCGCCTGGCCGCGGCGACCGGCCAGTTGCAGATCCCACTGGGCCAGGTCCGAGCCGACAAACCATTCCACGCCCTCGACCCCGGCGTCGGCAAACAGCATCGAGCGCGGCACCTGCAACAACGTCACTGGTGGCGTCCCTGAATTCCCGGGGCGCAACTTGCCCCAGCGATTGCTGCCGAAGGAAAACGCCGGCGCGCCTTCCGCTTCGGTGGTGCCTTCACGATAGCCGTAATCAGACAGGCTGGGCGCCAGCACGACCGTGACCGGACACACCTCGCGCACCCGGGCGCCGGCGGGCGGACCAAGAAATTCCTTGCGAATCTTGATGTAGCCCCAGTGATAGACAAACGTGGTCCGGAGTTTGACATCCGAGGCATTCCCCTGATCGTCCATGAGCCGGGCCTCCACGATGACGCGCTCGGTCAGCCCCTCCCGGTGGTGGGTGACACCGGCGCGGGTATCGGGCAAATCCGTAAAGCTCGTTCCGTTTTCATTTTGGATGCGGGTGGCCAGGGGCTGAACGAGCAGGTTGGTGGCGCGCCCGTGGGTCAGCCGGATTGCACTAATGGCCCCGCCCTGTTGCAAATCATGCACCACCGTGTAATACGGGGTGCTGAGGCGCAAGCGACCGACAGATTCATCCTTTTGAACGGTGTACTGCTGCGGCCAGACGCCGGCGGCGGAACCCTCGGATTCACCCGCCACAGACGGACGGACGCTCCCGAACAACAGCACAAAACCGATGCCGGCCCAGCCCGGCAGGCCACGCCGGCAACCAGGCGGAACGGCCCGCTTCCCCATTTGATTTTCCGCGCGCGGCCGCGGCGCAACGCCCCGTTTCCTCACGAAGATCCAACGCATGCCTGTTTCTAACGCATCTGCAACCCGGCAACAATCCCAATCCGCCCCTGCGCACGGTGCAGGCAATCCGCTATCGGACAATGCCAGAGGCGGGCCGTCAATGGTTTTCCACGGACAAACTTTTGATTTCTCAAACTGCGATGCGTCACGCAGAATTTCGTCCCATCATGCACGCGCAGCGACTGGTTCAATCGTGCGGAGTCCGCGAACCACCCGGGCCGACGCCATCGCATGCTGGCACCAACCGGCGCGCACGGAAATCGCTTCCGCACCTGCGGATCGCATCCCTGCTCAGCGGGCTGCTCGTCCTCTGGCCCGGCGGCGGACATGCCGGGGGACCGGAAATTCGCACGCTGGACACTCCGCGCTTTTTCACTCCACCCACGTCGCGCGCCGACTGGGAGGCGCGCGCTGCCGACATCCGCGCCCAGGTGTTGGTGAGCTGCGGCCTGTGGCTGCCGCCGGAAAAAACTCCGCTCCACGCGCAGATCCTGGGCCGCATCGAACATGAAGATTACACGGTCGAACGGGTGACATTTCAAAGCTGGCCCGGCTGCTACGTGGGCGGGAATCTTTATCGTCCGCGCGCTCAAGGTCCCGGGCCGTTCCCGGCGGTGCTCAATCCCCATGGTCATTGGCCGGACGGCCGGTTGACCGATGTGCCGGCGGTCAGCGTGCCCGGACGCTGCATCAATCTGGCCAAGCAGGGCATCATTGCCTTTGCCTATGACATGGTGGGTTATAACGACACGAGCTTTGCCAACTATCCCCGGGCCGGCCAGCCGGGCGCCGCCTTTGACGACCGGCACCGCTTCTTCGGAACGAACGCGCTGTGTCAGCTTTGGAACATCAGCCTGATGGGATTGCAAACCTGGAACTCAATCCGCGCCCTGGACTTTTTGGAATCCCTGCCCGATGTGGACCAGTCCCGCCTGGGCTGCACAGGCGCTTCGGCCGGCGGCACGCAGACGTTCATTCTGGGGGCGATCGAGGAGCGATTGACAGTGCAAGCCCCCGTCTGCATGGTTTCGCATTTCATGCAGGGGAGCTGCCTCTGCGAAAATGCACCGGGACTGCGGGTAAAGTATTCCAACCTGGACATCGCCGCCGCCGCTGCCCCCCGGCCGCAGATCCTGATTGCCGCCACCGGCGACTGGACCAAGGACCTGCTTGCGGTGGAGGGGCCGGCGATCGCCAGTGTGTATGACCTGTTGGGCGCCGGCGAACGCCTGCGTTATCTGCAATTTGATTCCGGGCATAATTACAACCAGTCCAGCCGCGAAGCCGTGTACGCCTGGCTGAACCGGTGGTTGTGGGACGGACCAGACACAAACGCGCCGGCCGAAAAACCCTATGTCCGCGAGCCGGATCGCCAATTGCGCGTGTGGCCGGATGACCAGCTGCCCGCCGATGCCATCACCGATCAACAACTGATGGTGTATCTGAAGACCCGTCAGCAAAACCGGCTGGCCGCCCTCCGGCCCAAACAGAGCCGGGACTTCGACGCCTACCGGTCCCGGATGCAACCGTTGTGGCGCCATACCTTGCAGGTGGAATGGCCCATCCCGGAAATGCAGCTGCACCTCGCACCGGTGCGCGCGGGAAACGGTTGGTCGGCCATGGAATTTCGCATCCGCGCCGGGAACGAGGCCGGCACCGTGACCGCCATCCGGTTTCAACCCGCGGAAACCCGGCGGCGCTCCGCCCGGGCGAACCGGATAATCGTGCTGGCGCACGAAGACGGGGCACAACGGTATTGTAACGCGGCGCAAGAGCCGCAAGGTCTCGCCGCCGCCTTGCTGCAGGCAGGCTGCGCTGTCGTGGTGCCCACCCAATTCTCGCCCGTTCCCACCGCCAACCCCTTCAAAAACTTTTACACCACCTACAACCGCACCCGCCTGCAGCAACGGGTCGGCGATTTGCTGGCGGTCTGTGACAGCGTCCGCAAACTGTTCCCGTCAGGCCAATCCGCGCCACGGGTGATTCTGTGTGGCGCAGGGCGGGCGGGCTGGTGGTCGTTGCTCGCAGCCCCGGGGGCGCAGGCCGTGGTCGCGGACCTGGGCGGGCTGTCCACCGAAGAGGAGTCCGCCTGGTTGGACGACGATTTATTCTGTCCGGGACTGCTGAGCCTGGGAGGATTCGAGACGGCCGCGCTGCTGGCGGCCCCGCACCCGCTGGTCATTCACAACGCCGGCACACAATTCGACGCGAGCCACCTGCAACGCGGATACAAAGTGTTGCGGGCGACGCGCCACTTGCTAGTTCGAAAGGCGGCCGCCACCGACGAGGCCATTCAGGAGTGGCTGACCCACTTGTAAGCGGGAGTGCCGGCCCACGTTTCCGTCGGCGCGCCGCATCACTGGAAACCCGGGACCTGCGGAGGCCGGTCCAAAACCGGCTTTACAATCCGGAAGAAACCGGCAAGGCTGGCGGCGAATTATGGATGCGTTTTGGAGTATCATGAGCGTGCCGCTCGGCATCACGATCTGTTTTGGTCCGGCGCTGGTGGTTTGGTGGCTCACCAAGGACGGTGAGACAAAGCCGGATGATTCCTCCCGGCACTAGCACTTTCACACCTTGGCTCGCGCGTCCGGAGCTGCCCGGGCCTGCGCGGAATTTCCGGCGGTGCGCCAACACCGGAAGTCCTGGACACCTGCGTGGAAGGATCGCAGTGCTTCATTAACGCCGGTGTCTTGGAAAAGTCTTAAAGCTTGCGGCGGAAGACTTCACTGGGGTCCGCCAGATTCAACACGGACAAATCCACCCCCCGGCCCGGATCCCGTTGCTGGGCGATCTTCAACTGGTTGGCGATTTGCTGCCGCGCCTCCGCGGCATGGTATTTCACCACCCCGACACCGGTTTTGGACGGAAAGATCACCATCAACAAACAATGTTCATCAATGCTCGCGCAGAACATGCTGTATTTGCCTCCCTGCTGATACACGCTCTCGAAATTGTCCTCATGCACCAGGTTGGCGATGGTCTGGTTGGCCATGAAGGCGCCGGAAGCCAGCGCGCCAATGGTGGTCAGATCAAAGTGCCGGTTGTCGCCCTGGTGCGCGATGAGAAATCCGCCTTTGTCAATGACCAGCGCGGTCACGGCATCGCTCCGATCCAGGTAATCCATCATCACCCGGTCGATCCGTTGAATGTCCTCTTCCAATAGTTGCGGTAACGTAGTCATGTCAGGCATAGTGCGGTTGACCTTGATTAACGTATTTGTGTAACAACATGCGCGTGATCATGTTCAAGGTCTCGAACACGCCCTCGCATTTGTGCGCGGCCGCCGGAAAGGACGGCACCTGCACCTCTCGATTGTTCAGCAGGAACTCCATGTATTCGATCGGCGCGGCATTGGGCAGATCCCGTTTGTTGTATTGCAACACGTAAGGGATCTCGTCCAGGTTCAGCCGCAGGTTGCGCAAGTTTTCCTGCAAGTTCTGGAAGCTCTCCACATTCTCCTGCATCTTCTCGTACTGCGAGTCCGCGCAAAACACGATTCCGTCCACCCCGCGCAACACGAGCTGGCGCGTCGTGTTGTAAATCACCTGGCCGGGCACCGTGTAGAGTTGAAACTTCGTTTTGAATCCCTTGATGGACATCGCTTCGATGGGCAGGAAGTCGAAAAACAGCGTCCGATCCGAACTTGTCGCCAGCGAGACCAGCTTGCCCTTGTTTCCGGCCTGCGTCTGCACGTGGTCATGCACCTGGACAAGGTTCGTCGTTTTCCCGCACATGCCGGGCCCGTAATAGACGACCTTGACCTGGAGTTCCTTGGTTGCCTGATTGATGATAGCCATAACTTACTTGTTTTTTCGGTCCAACTCCGCGGCCAGGCCGGCCAGCTGCGCGGTCGGCATCGGTTGCGCGTCCCGACCAAAGGCGGCGAAGAAAATTGCGTTCACACGAAAGATTTTCCAGGGGGTGGTCCCCACCGTGAAGCTGACATTGTTCAACTCGCCCATGCGCAGTTCCTTGGCCGTGGAGTTGACTTTCACAAAAATCTGGGGGAGAAACGCCGCCAGCGTGTCGCCGTTGAATTCCGCCGGAATCCGGCTGGCCACCATCAATCCGTCCGGCAGCGCGACCAGCGCACCCGCCACTCCGGGCATCTGAATGGCCCGTTCCACAATCTCATTGGGCGAAGAGTAACGCTTGGCGAACTCGGTGCCTTTCGCCCCCGTCTTCTTCAGACTTTCGAGATGCAGCCGGGTCGTTTCTGACGCGTCGCTCCAGAGATAGAAATTCGTGTCCTCAATCCGGTCGCCCGGGGTCTCTGCCATCTTCAAGGTACGCTCCTCGGGCGCGGTGGCGGCATTTTCCCTTGGTGGAATCAATCCCGTCACGATCGGCGCGACCGATTTGGCCGGACTTGGGGCCGGTGGCGCAACCGGTTGCGGCGGCAAGGCCGGCGCAGGAGCGATCGGCGACACGGGCGCGGCGGGAACTGGCTTTGCCGCAGGCGCCGGCGGGGTGGGTTCCGCCTTGGGGGCCCCGTTGAAAAACAGATCGGGAATATCCTGGCCGACTGCAGCTTTGCCCGCCGTACCCTGGCCGACATGTTTGCGACTCAGGAATAACGGAGCCACCACCTTCAGGGGCAGTTCCAATTCCGCCGCATCATGGGCGGAGATGGTGGCGGGGGCGGCCGGCGTGATCCAGGAGCGAACCAGTTTCCAAGGGTACACAATCCGCCCGCGTTTGAGCGCCGTCTCCACTTGATCCACCGGCAAGGCCACCTTCGCATCCCCCAGGCCGGCCTGCGTGATTTCCCGCAGCACCGCCTCCGGCCAGCTTTCCGACAATGCGCGCAGCGTGGCGTAAATGACCGAACTCGCCGCGGCAGGCGGGTTGGCCGGCAGCGCCGCCGCCGCCGCCGGCATCGGGATCGCCGGCGCCGGCGGGAGGACTGGCGCGGCGGTGGGCGCCGCCGGACGCGGCGGCGGGACCGTCATGCGCACCGAAGTCTTCTCCGGAGCTGGCGGGGTGCTGGGATGGCTTGGCGCGACAGGAGCAGCGGCCTTCGGACCGAACAGCGCCGGAATCGCTTCCATTTCGGGCGGCAGGACAACCTTGGCCTTGGGTTTGGGCGTGGGAACGGGGGGAACGGATGAAATCGGACCGCGCTCCGGCAGGACGTGCTCGGGCGCGGTTTTGCGTGGCGCAGCGGGCTGCACCGGTGTTGCGTTCCCCACCGAAAGACCTGCGCCCCGCCCATCAAACGGGCTGGTGATTTCCTCGGGAATTTCCACCCGATGGCGTTGCTGCGAACGGCGAAGCAACACTCCGGGATTCAAACGGGAGAGCACTTCGTTCAACGGCAGAGCGACCGAGATCCGGTCGTAATCAACTCCCGGCGAGAAGACTTGGGGCGCGGACTTGCGAATTTCCCCAAAGGGCAAACGCACCTGGCCTTGCGGCAGCTGGGATAAAATTTTGTCGGCCGGCACGTTGATGCTCAGATCCCCGACAGTCTGCACGCGGACGCGACCGCGTAATTCATTGGGGAAGCCGTTTAAAATCGCCTGCAAGGGAATGGCCACACTGGGGGCGACCCCGGCGTCTTGCACATCCACATTAAGATTCTGCGATGCGGCCGCCGGAGCAGGTTTGCCTGCCGCCGCCGCGGGTGGAGCGACTTCAATTGGAGGCGGGGCCAATTCCGCTCCGGCTTCCGTCGAGACCTCATCGTCACTGAGTAACAAATCCGAGTCATCCGCCCGATGAAACAGCCCTTTGAAAAAACCCCAAATGCCAAAACGGACGCCTTTGGAAGAGGATGCGCTCATATTTTTATACAATCGTCTAGTATCAGCCATTTCTGCGGTTTTGCTGCGCGGCGTAACCTTGCGGTGAAGCACCGGACATCAGTAGTGTGATTTCCCGATTGACCACTAAAACCCGTTTACGACTTGTCCGCCCTCCTGCAGATGACATGCCATGCAGATCGTTGCGCGGCAATTGATCCATTCTGCGTCACAAAAGCGGGATTTCCCGGCCCGGAGCGAGTCGCGGGACGCATGGCCGGGCGGGATGGGCGGGGCACAAGTTGTCTCGTTGATGGACTGCTTGTCCTCGTCCGTGCCCCGCCCAATCATGCAAACAAAGCCGGCGAGCGTCAGTGTCCGGGGCGGCGTTCGACCACTTGCCGTGACTTTCCGCTCAAGATTCCGCCCCCTCAATGATCTGGGAACGTCTCTTGCTGGGATGGCTCAGCGTCTCTCTGATCGCAGCCGGCAGTCAGAAGCCGCAACACTGCACGCACGTGAATCATGGAGATCCGACGCAAAGTTCTACTGGTGGATGACGATCCAGAATTGCTGGACATCTACCGCGACACCTTCACGGAGCTGCCCAGCAAGCCGGAGGTGGAAACCGCCACCACGGGTACCAAGGCACTGGCCATGTTGGAAAGCGGGGAGTACCGCCTGCTTGTCACCGATCTGCGCATGCCGCGCATGGACGGCTTGCAACTGCTGGCCATCGTGCGGCGCAAATGGCCCGAGCTGCGCACCGTCGTGCTGACCTCAAATGCCGATGAGCGCTTCCGCTCGCGTGTTTACGCCCTCGGCGTGGACCTTTACTGGTCGAAGCCTTCCTCGGAAGCGGAGATGGCGCAGTTCGTCGAGTGCATGGAATCCTTGCTCGCGCGCGAGGAGGAGCCCGGGTTCCGCGGGGTGCAAAGCAAGAGTTTGGTGGACCTGGTGCAACTGGAATGCATCTCCCAGGGTTCCACCGTGCTGCGGATCACCAACGGCCCGTTTACCGGCCACATCTGGGTCAGCAACGGCGAGGTGGTTGACGCCGAAACCGAGGAGGTGCGGGGCGAGGCCGCCTTCCAACGCATCTTGCGCTGGAAAGCCGGAAACTTCGAATTTCTCCCGGCGGAACCGGCCCGGCCACGGACCATTTTCAAACCTTACAACGCGCTACTGCTTGAAACCGCCCAGGCCATTGATGAAAGCAACCACGCCCCCGAGGCCGTCGAGACGATCGCGCCGGCCGGCCCTCCGGATTCACCGTTGACCCCGGCCAGCGGGTTGACGGCATTGATGGAGACCGACGGCGTGGAGTTTGCCTTGAAGATGGTGGCGGACACCCGGATTGATTCACGCGGTCTGAACCAGCCTGAACTCCTGGCCACTTGGGTGCGACAAAGCGTCAACCGCTTCCGCGAGCTGGGCGAATCCCTGCAAGCGGGCAACCTCGATCTCATCACCGGAATGGGCGCACAGCAAAATCTCACGATTGCCAACAAGGGAGGAACGGATCTGTGCGTTGGCTGGAAGCCGGACCTGACCGCCGAAGACCTGCGGGAACGCATGAAAAAAATCGTCACTTTATGGGCTTCATAACCAGCTGGTTCCGATCCACCAAACCCCTGTTGCAGCTCTATACGGGCAGCTTCAGCATTGACCGCACCGGTCAGATTTTGGCCACCACAATCCCCTCCTCGTTCCCCAATGATTTGCTGCGATCCATCGGCCAGGCCGTCATGCGCACCTTCAATGAAGCACAAGCCGCGCGGCTCTCGCTGGGGGAACTGGTCATCCATTTTCCGGGCCTGAAAATCACCGCCCGGGAAATGCGCGGAGGCGCTTTCATTTTTCTCACCACACCGCAAAGTCAAACCACCTACAAACGCAAGCAGTCCCTATTATGAGCAACACCAAAGTCAATCCCCTGATCCAACAAACCGAGAACTATCTCGAATGTTGGAAGCAATTCAACAGCTTCATCAATCTGGCGCGTTCCAAAAAATTCAACGCCGACGATGAAACCCACTTCCTGGAAATCAAAAGCGTCCTCGTGCAGGAACTCGAGCTGATCCTCGCGGGCATGGAGGTCGCCTCCCCGACCAAGGAGGAAATCCACGGCCTGATCGGCAACTCCCCTTCCTTGCGCTATCTCAGCGAAATGAGTGAAGGGGCGCTGCGCAGCCTGGAAAATCAATGGCACAAAATCTACATCGGCTGGCACGCCATCCTCGGCCAGCTCAAGGTGCGTCAGACCGTGGTGGAACCCAAATCCACGTTCGCCGGCATTTTTGAGCGCCTGGCCAAGGCCTGAGATTTCAGCCCGGCTTCGGCACCACAAACCGCGCCCCGTGCGGGACTGCCCGGGCGCGGTTTGTTCGTTTGCAGGTGCTTGATCAGCCGGGGGGCGTCGGCGGCGCATCCGCCGCCGGCAACGAAGCCTCCGCCGCCGGCGAATTCTCCTTTGCCGGCAGTGGGGCTCCGGGAGACGCTCCGCTTTGACCGGGTGCCGCGGCTTGATGGGTCGTCACACTTTCGACGCTCACAACCGGCGGTTCGGGATTCCCGGAGATCAGGACCGGACCCGTTGCCGCCTCGACGGGCGGCGTCCCCACTTCGGTCGCGGCCGGGGTTGCCGCGGCCCTGGCCGGGGACGGTTTTGGCGCCGGTTTTTTGGCCGTTTCCAATCGGCCATCGGCAAACTCCAGCACATGCCCCTGGTGGATGAGCCAGTGCAGGTCGGAAATCAATGCCGTTTGCTCGGGCGTCGGCTCCGATTTTGCCCGCTCGCCCACGGGCGCACCTCCAGCGGGGGCTTCCCCCTCCGTTGAGGCTGGAACGGGGGCCGCCAGCGGCGGCGTCGGCGCCAATGTTTCGATCAAGGTGCGCCGGTTGGATTTGGGATTGGCGTTGATGGATTCGACGATGCGTTTTACTCCCGCGGATACCGGAGTGCTTTCCAAATCCAGATAATGCGGGCGGGCCACAGCGACGTGGGTCACGGTCTTGTTTACCTTGAAGAACTGCAATCCTTGCCGGGCGAACGCCTGGCTCAAGGCCGTGGCAATTTGCATGGGAAAACGGCGCTGCTCCGCCAACAGCTGGCCCACCAGCCGCCCCAATCCTCCCCGCAGTGCGCGTGCCGCCACGCCGCTCACCTGGTGCGCTTCCGTCGGTTTGATGATGGCTTCCTGATGGGTCGCCCGGAAATGCTCTTCCACGGCTTCACGTGTCAGCAACTTCAACGGCTCCGGCACATTCAGGCAGGTGTATTCGGTCTTCCAGCTTTGTTCCTCGATCCATTGCCGCACCACGGTTTCGTCGCGCACGATTTTCACCCGCGCCTTGAAGGCTTCAAATGGCATCCGCGCGAAGCGCTCAGCGTGCAGTTTGCGCAGTTTGTTCTGGTAATCGTGATAATTGGGCGGGCCGAGGATCACCCCGCTCAAACCGCACTGTGCCACGAACGTGTAAACGCCCTTCGGCGCTTCCGCCTGCACTTTCTCCGTTTGATAAAAGGTCGCAAAATGCTTCTGCAGCACATGCGCCACCGCCTCGGCCTCGTTCAACCAGATGGTGTCATCCAGCCCGCAGCGAAACAACGGTTGCAATACCTGTCCCTGCGGGTCCTTGCGCACGGTGAATTTGATGCTGTACCGCTCGGGTTTTTGAATGATGAGGAAGGCGATGTCAAACAGCGGGAAGGCCCGGCCCGTCATTTTGACCTGGCGCGCCATGGATTCCACGCCCCGCTCGTCAGGGACGATCGCCACGGCGATCTCCGGCAACGGCGGCAGTTCGGCCGGCTTCGCCATGGGACGGGCGTCGCGCCGCTCGCCACGTGGAAAGTCCCGGCGCCGTCCGCCGTCCCGGGGGGCAAAGGCGTCACGCCGCGGTCCCCGCGGCGATTGAGCGTCCCGCCGGTCTTTCTTGAATCCTCCGGGCCCACGCCGGTTGCGGCCGAAGTCCTCGCCCGATGGGCGGGAGCGTCCGTCGCGCCGTGCGTCGCGTTCCGTCCGGACGGCTCCTTCGTCTCCCGTGTACTTGGCGTAGCGGTCGGCCGCGTTGGCGTCCTGCTGGGCCCACGCGGGCAGAAACAATTTTTCCAGGTCAAGGTCCGTTTCCGGATTGATATTCATATACAACGTCCGCCTTCAACTGAAAGGCTCGATTATTTTTAACCCGGCCAGTCTGACGGGATGCGCCGACGATTGCAACGTCAGAAAACCCCTTGATTGACTCGCTCCGGCTTCTATCCGAGCATTTCCCGGCTTTATGAACGCGCACGCGCTTCCGGAATACGTCGAGAACCTTCCCAACATCTGCGGTCAGGAAGCCCTGATCACCGACACTGTCCAGCAGCGGAACCGGACCGCCGCACACGAGTCCGCCGTGAACTGGCCGGCGGTCACCAGCGCCTGTGCGATCGCGCTGCACATGCACCAGCCCCTGATTCCCGCCGGCGGACCGGAGCTGCGCACGGCCCAAGTCATCAGCAATTTAAAGTTCATGATGGACCATCCCGACGTCGGGGACAACCACAACGCCGCGGTTTTCCATTGGTGTTACAAGCGCATGGGCGAGTTCATTCCCCAGCTGATTGCCGAGGGGAAACAGCCGCGGGTGATGCTTGAGTACTCCGGCACACTGTTACACGGTCTCCGGCAAATGGGCCTGCATGACGTATTCGATCAACTCAAACGCATCACCTGTGAACCCGAATTTCAGGACGCGGTGGAGTGGCTGGGCATGGCCTGGGGACACGCGGTGGCGCCTTCAACCCCGGTGCAGGATTTTCGTCTGCACGTGAAGGCGTTCCAGCATCATTTCGCCGCCATTTTTGGTCTGGAGGCGCTGCGGCGCATCCGCGGCTTTTCGCCGCCCGAGATGGCCCTGCCCAACCATCCCGATACGGCCTACGAATTTGTCAAAACCCTGAAGGATTGCGGCTACGAATGGGTGCTGGTGCAGGAACACACCGTGGAGCAGCCCGACACCGGCAACGGCCCGGAGCAGAAACATTTACCCCATCGGTTGATTTGCCGGAACGCAAATGGCGACGAAGCCAGCATCATCGCCATCATCAAAACCCAGGGCAGCGATACGAAGCTCGTGGCCCAAATGCAGCCCTATTACGAAGCCAAAGGTCTGTCGCGCTGGCAACTGGCCGGAAAATCCGTGCCCCCGCTGGTGACGCAAATTGCCGACGGCGAAAACGGCGGCGTGATGATGAATGAATTTCCGCCAAAGTTCATGGAAGTGGTGCGTGAAGCGAGTGGCTCGACCACGCCACTGTTGAACGTGTCGGAATATCTGGATCACCTTTACACGCTCGGCCTGAAAACCACGGATTTTCCCCCGCTGCAACCGATTCACCAAAAACGAATCTGGGAGCGTTTTTCGCCCGGAGCGGGAGCCCAAAAACTCGCGGCGGTCATCACGCAATTGAAACAGGAAGATCACCGTTTCAATATGGAAGGCGGTAGTTGGACCAATGACATTTCCTGGGTGCGCGGCTATGAAAATGTGCTCGGCCCGATGGAGAAGGTCAGTTCGCTGTTCAACGAGAAAGTTTTGCAGGCAAAGATTTCCCCCCGTGAGCATCGCTATCGCAACGCGCTGTTCTATCTGCTCTGCTCGCAGACCAGTTGCTACCGCTACTGGGGTCAGGGTCTCTGGACGGATTACGGACGCGAACTCTGTCGTCGCGCGGAGGCCATTCTGACCCACGATTTTTAATCGGCGGATAAAAACTGGGGGCTGGTGCGAGCCAGCCCCCAGAAACCAAACCCAGTAGAGAAGAATATCAGGCTTCCGCCCAATACGTAACTAGCGGAGTTATGATGGGACTTTCGTTGACGCGCTGAGGCGGCAACGGAAAGAAATGCGCCACCAGCTCGGGCCGAGTTGCGTCGCGCATTTTCATGCCGCTCAAAAAGCAATCCATATACCAGCACCAGCACTCGCGGAAAATGCGGTTTGACCGCGGTTTGCTTGTCCCGTTCGCGGACAAAAATTTGTCTTTGCTGTCTCCGCGGCAAAAAAATTTCCCCGGGAAAATCTCGGTCACGGCCCGGGGGCAGGAGGCGAATCCCGCCGCCCGCCCGGGTGTGGATTCACCGCCGCCTTCACTCCCTGCCACCCCACGATGCATTTCGTTTATCCGGGTCGGATCTCCAGTTTCCCGCCCGCAAGGATGCGCCGGCGGCTCGTGGCGTGCGTTCGCGTGATGGCGTCATGCGCCTTCGCCCATGACGCGCAGGGCCGGCGGGGCGGGAAAAGTGAGCCGGAGTGGGGGCGGGTGGGCGAGCGCCACGACCGGCGCAACGCATCGGGAAGCCGGGCTCACCGCAGCAAGTGCTCCTGCAAAAACTGGATCGTGCTTAGGAATTGGAAATCCGCGTTCTGCTTTTTGGCGAACCCGTGACCTTCATCTTTGGCCAGCAAATACCACGTGACCCCGCCCCGCTCCCGCAATGCTTTGACCATCTGTTCGGCCTCGGTGACCGGCACCCGCGGATCATTCTGACCTTGCACAACAAACAGCGGCTTGCGGATTTTATCCACATTGGTCAGCGGCGAAATGCGTTGGAAAAATTCGGCCATGGCGGGATCGCGCTCGTCGCCATATTCGACCCGGCGCAAATCGCGCCGGTAATCCTGGGTGTTTTTCAAAAACGTGATGAAACTGGAAATGCCCACCACGTCCACGCCGCAACGCAAGCGATCACTAAAATGCGTCAAACTCGCCAGCGCCATGTAACCGCCGTAGCTGCTCCCCATCACCGCGATCCGGTCGGCGTCCAGCAACTTGTCCATGGCGATCCAGTCCAGGAACGTGCCGATGTCCTTGACCGAATCCTCGCGCTTGAAACCGTTGTCCAAGGTCAGGAAGGTTTTGCCGTAACCGCTCGACCCGCGCACATTCGGAAACAGAATCGCCACGCCCAACTCGCTCAGATAGTAATTATTCCGCGCCTGAAAGATCGGACGCGACTGGCTTTCGGGGCCGCCGTGGATGCTCACAATGATCGGGCGTTTGCCGGGAAACTTCTTCGCGTCGGGCCGATACAAAAAGCCTGAGACTGGCAATCCATCAAAGCTCTTCACGCGAACCAACTCTGGCTCAATGAAGTTGGCCGGGTTCAAGCCGCCCGTCTCGCTTTCCGTCCAGCGCTCAAGTTTGCGCGTCTTCACGTTGTACGAACAGGCATCGGTCGGAGATTGCGCTGAATTGAAGTTGAACGCCAGGTCCCGTCCATTCTCATGCCACTTCACGCCGGACGGAATGCCCAGTGGCAATTCCGGCCCGCGCAGCTTCCTGCCCGACCTGGCTTCGATTAAATGAATCTTCCCAACCCCATCCTCGTTCGTAATGAACGCAATGGTCTTCCCATCCGGAGAGAGATCGAACTCCGTGACGTTCCAGGAAATCCCGCCGCTCAACACAGTGATCTCCCTCGTCCGCAAATCCAGCCGCGCCAGCCGCTCAAATTCCGAATCCTTGTCCGTCGTGCAGAAAAGGGATTTGCCGTCCCTCGCGAACTGCGCCTCGCCGTAGGAAACCGGCGTCGCTTCATCCGGTGTCAGCAATTCCTTCGCGCCCGTCCTCGCATCAACGATGTAAAGCCGGCTCTGGTTAATGGAAAGGTACTCGCGCAACAACAACTTCGCTCCTTCGGGCGACCAGCCACTCACGCTCCAGCCGCCGCCGGCCAACTCGCACAGCAGCCGATCCGATTTCGGGTCGGCGGGATCCATCAGCCAGACGTCCGTATCGCGACCGGTCCGCCGCGTTGAGGTATAGGCAAACATTTTGCCGTCCTCGGAGAATCGTCCGCTGCCGTTGCGTGACCTGCCGTCCGTTAACAACGTGATGCGGCCCGTATCGGGATCGAGCCGGTAGTATTGATAAAATTCCCCGCCGCCCTTGTCCTGCGCAAAGACGATGTAGTTCCCCTGCTTCGGCTGCCAACTGCCGCCACGCACCGGTTCGGGCGTGAAGGTCAATTGCCGCCGCGCGCCGCCGGGAAATTTCACCTCGTGCAACTGCGGCGTGTCCGCAAAGCGGGTGGTGATCAACAGCTCGCGGCGCGTGGGATGCCAACCGGTGAAGCCCGCGGCGCGGAATTCCAGGTAGGGCCGCACGGACGCCATCAAGCCGGGCGGGACCGGGGGAATGCCTTCGACCACCAGATTTTCCGGGATTTGCGCGGAAGCCACCGCCATGATGTTGAGCCAAGGCACCAGACGCCAGTGCCAGGAAGATCGCCGCTTCATATTGAGCCGGGTCAATGGGGAAGTGCGGGCTGCATGTGCAAGGATCGCACCAGGAACGCCCAGCGGTCGGCGGCCTCCGCTATAAGTTTCGTGGTCGGTTTGCCCGCGCCATGGCCGGCTTTCGTTTCAATCCGGATCAGAACCGGCGCGGGCCCGGCCTGCGCCGCCTGCAAGGCGGCGGCGAATTTGAAGCTGTGCGCCGGCACGACGCGGTCGTCATGATCCGCAGTGGTGATCAGCGTGGCGGGATAGCGCGTGCCGGGTTTGATGTTGTGCAGCGGCGAGTAGGCGTAAAGCGCCCGGAACTGCTCGGGATCATCTGAAGATCCATAGTCGCTCGTCCACGCCCAGCCGATGGTGAATTTTTGGAAGCGCAACATGTCCATGACCCCCACCGCGGGCAGGGCCGCGCCAAACAGCTCGGGTCGCTGGGTCAAACAAGCCCCCACCAGCAACCCCCCATTGCTGCCGCCGGCAATCGCCAGCTGCTTCGGATTGGTATAATGATTCGCGATCAACCACTCGGCCGCCGCAAGGAAATCATCAAACACATTCTGCTTCCGCAACTTCGTCCCCGCTTGATGCCATTCCTCTCCATACTCTCCGCCACCACGCAGGTTCGGCATCGCGTACACCCCGCCCATTTCCATCCACGCGAGATTGGCCACCGAAAAGCCCGGGGTGAGACTGATGTTGAAACCGCCGTACCCATACAGCAGCGTCGGATTCCTCCCATCCAGCCGCAGCCCTTTCTTATGGGTGATGAACATCGGCACTTTCGTTCCGTCCCGGCTCGCGTAGAACACCTGTCGCGTCTCGTAATCCGCCGGGTTGAATTTCAACCTGGGCGCGCGGAATAATTCGCTCTGGCCTGTGTTCAGGTCCAGCCGGTAAATCACGCCTGGCGTCGTGAAGCTCGTGAACGAATAGAAAGTCTCCGTGTCCTCGCGCTTGCCGGCCAGGCCACCGACAGTGCCGAGTCCCGGCAACTGCACTTCGCGAATGAACCGGCCCGCGAGATCATAAATCTTCACCTGGCTGTGCGCATCTTGCAGGTAGGTACAGACGAACTGGTGGTTGATCACGCTGACGCCCGTCAAGGTTTCTGCCGCCTGCGGCACCAGTTCCCGCCAGTGCGCGCGCGCCGGCCGGCGAATATCCACTCCGATGATGCGGTGCCGCGGCGCGTCCAAATCCGTCTTGAACCAGAAAATTGGACCGTCATTGTCAATAAACGAGTAGTCGGCGTCAAAATCCATCAGCAGTTCCACCACGGGGGCGTCCGGCGTTTGCAGGTCCTGATACAACACCCGGGTCCGCGGATCCGTCCCCTCGCCCGAGGTGATGATCAGATAACGACCATCCTCGGTGACCGTTCCGCCGAAACTCCACTCCTTGTGATCGGGCCGATGATAAATCAGCCGGTCCTCGCTCTGCGGTGTGCCGAGCCGGTGGAAATACAATTTATGAAAGTAATTCACCTTCGTCAGCAGGGCGGCAGCGGATGGTTCGTCATATCGCGAATAGTAGAAACCACTCCCGTCCTTCGCCCAGGCGGCGCCGGAAAATTTCACCCACTTGATGACCTCCGGCCGGTCGGTCTGGCTCGCCACATCGCGCACGCGCCACTCCTGCCAGTCCGAACCCGCCGTGGACAACCCATACGCCAGGAGCTGGCCATCCCGGCTGATCGCGATGCCGCTCAACGCCACCGTGCCGTCGGCAGAAAGTTGATTCGGGTCCAGCAGCACGGTCGGTTCCGCCGTCAGCGTGGGCAGCGTGTACAGCACGCTCTGATTTTGCAACCCGTCGTTCTTGTAATAAAAGTAACGCGAACCCTCCCTGAACGGCACGCCGTAACGCTCGTAGTTCCACAATTCGGTCAACCGCCGCCGGATCGCCTCCCGTTGCGGAATGGTCGCCAGATAGGCAAACGTGACCCGGTTCTCCGCCGCCACCCAGGCCTTGGTCGCCGCAGCATGGTCATCCTCCAACCAGCGATACGGATCCGGCACGGCGACGCCATGATACACGTCCACTTGGTTCGTGGTCGCGGTGACCGGATAGCGCCATCTCGATTCCGTGGTGATACAACCGGCGAGCAACACGCCGAGCAACACCGCGCCCAGCACGAGACAAAATTTCATGAACCAAAAACTAGGTGAAAACCCTGTGCGCCGAAATGAAAAAGCGGTCCCTGTTCTCTGACCGCCCTCCGGCCCGCGCGGACGACCGCCGCACGACCGGAAAGTTGTCGGGCGGATTTGATCGCGCCGGCGCGCCCGGGCGGGGCAATCCGGACGCGTTTTTCCGGGCCGCGGGGCGTGGTCTCAGTACCGCGGCACCTTGGCGTCAATTTCTTCGCACCAGGCGTCGAGCCCGCCTTTGACGCTTTTCACATATTTGAAACCCTGTTCGCGGAGAAACTCCACCGCAGCCAGCGAGCGGTTCCCAATTTTGCAAAACAGATAGTACTGCTGGTTCGGGTCCAGTTCGGTGAACCGCTGGCGCAATTGGCTGTGCGGAAACAGCGGCAGGCCGTTCACTTTGGAAATCTCGTATTCGAACTCCTCGCGAATATCGAGCACTTTGATGTTCCGCTGGGGATCATCCAGCGCCTGCTTCATCTCCTGCACCGTCACTTCGTCGGGGTTGTCCCCGGGCTGGGCCGGGGCAGCAGGCAGTCCGCAGAATTGATGGTAATCAATCAACCCGGTGACGGTGGGATGCTCCCCGCAGAGCGGACATTGCGGATCCCGCCGCAACTTGAGCTCCCGAAACTTCATGTCGAGGGCGTTGAAGAGCAGCAACCGGCCGATGAGCGACGCGCCTTTTCCGAGAATCAGCTTGAAAATTTCGGTGGTTTGAATGCAGCCGATAATGCCCGGCAAGACGCCCAACACGCCGCCTTCGGCACAACTGGGCACCAGGCCCGGAGGAGGCGGTTCGGGATACAGACAGCGATAGCACGGCCCGCCGAGGTGGGGGGCAAACACGCTGGCCTGCCCCTCGAAACGGAAAATCGAGCCGTACACGTTCGGCTTCTTGAGCAACACACAGGCATCATTGGTCAGGTAACGCGTCGGAAAATTGTCCGTGCCGTCCACCACGATGTCGTAGGGGGCGATGATCTCCAGCGCGTTGCCCGAGTTGATGGTGGTTTCGTGCAACACCACCTCGGTGTGGGGATTCAGCGCCTGGATGGTTTCCCTGGCGGACTTTGCCTTGGAACGGCCCACGTCGGCGTCGGTGTGCAGTATCTGGCGCTGCAGATTCGAGTAATCCACCGTGTCAAAGTCCACAATGCCGAGCTTGCCGATGCCCGCCGCCGCGAGATACATCGCAATCGGCGAACCCAGTCCACCGGCGCCCACGCACAACACACTGGCCGCTTTGATCTTCTTTTGCCCCGCCAGACCGACCTCGGGCAGAATCAGGTGCCGCGAGTAACGGCGGATTTCGTCATTGTTCAAACTCATAAATCAATCCCGCTGCGAACCGGATAAGATTCGAGCGTATCAGACTAGGAGAGCGGGCGCAGAAATCAAGCCGCGGCGCACTTGTAACGCGTTTTGGCGGGCCGCCCCAGGGGGCGCGCCCGCAGGCGTTCCGGCCGCCGCCACGGAAGGCTCACGGCCAGGACCACGCAAAGGGAAACCGTAACCGATAGAAGCGAACGGGCTGATCGGCCGGACAGCTTACGGTCTCGGTGGCGTTCGTTGCGGCCACGGTGACGCCGGGACTCCAGTTCAACAGGTCGGCCGAAGCATCCACCCAACCACCCAGCCCGATCGGCAGGCTGCTGAGAGTCAACTGATGGTTCGAGCCGGACGTCTCCAGCGCCGTTATCCGCGCCGGCGACAGTAACTGCAATGTCACATCAGCCACCACGGCATGCGCCCGGGCCGAGGGATCCAGATAATCCCAAAAAAGGTAATTGGCGCCCGGCCCGGCCAGTGATTTGTCCAGCAACGCCGGGTCGCTCAACGCGTCCACGCTTTGCCCGTTGCTGAGCGCGTGGACCAGCCCGTAGTCCGCCGCCCGCGCCACCAGGTCCTCGAGCAGTTGAAAAATATCCGGCGCCACGATCCTCAAATCCGGCCACGCCTGTCGCGCGCGCTCCAGCAACGCCGCCAACTGTAGATTGAAATCCACAATGCGCTGCCGGATGAAAGTTTTGCTGGCCACCGCCAGACCGGCATAAAACGGCACCCGGGTCAAATCCACGGCATTGGGCATGATGAGCGTGCGCGCGCCCTTTTGATACAGCACCTCCAGCGCCGCCCAGTGATTGGAGAGCGAAAGATTGATCGCATTGGTCCAGGTCGCCAGGTTGTTGGTGGTGTAGGGACCATACTGGGTGATGGCGTACACAAAATCCGCGTCTGCCACCCAGATGAGAAAAAGCGCGGTGGCGGCGTCGGCGGGGGGCGTGAAGTTCTGCAAATTGGTCACGAGATTCGGACTGTAGTGCCCGAAGAAAGACCAGTTCTTGTTCGCGTCGTAGGTGATGCCCAGACGCGTGCACAACACTTCGATCCAGACGCGCCCATTGCAAAAACGGTTCCCGTGGTAAAACGGACCGCCCGGTCCATTGGTCGTGGTGCAGACGCCATCCCCGAATGCGTAGAGCGACGTGAATGCACCGCCGAACGCCGCCGGACCGGAGGCAAGCAGCCAGACACTTAGTCCCCACTGAACGAACCGGCTCATGCCGCCAAACTATCCGCCGACGGCATAAAGTAAAGCCGCGAAGCCGGACCGGACCGGACCGACGCGAAACAATCTTGCCCCCCACCGATGCCCCGTGTAATTACCGGACCAATTTGAGCGGTTTTCCGGAATGAAATTCAAGCCCACGGCCAAGCTGTCTTGGACAGCCATCGGACTGCTCACGCCATGCTGGTTGTGCGCCAATGGCATGCGTTTGGTGAGCCAGGATGGTTTCGCTGCCGCGCGGGGTGAAGCATTTGTCGCCACGGCCGACAACGCCTCCGCCGTTTACTACAATCCGGCGGGCCTCACCCAATCCGGCCCGCACGATTTACGCCTCGGCATTTACGGATTGTACCTGGATCCCGCCTACGAACCGCCGCCGGGCGCGCCAAATTACGGCCGGACCTACCATTTGAAAAACAACGCGGCCGCAGCGCCGCAATTCTTCTACACGCACAACCTGGAATCCGCGCCGCTGAGCTGGGGCGTCGGGCTCTATGCCCCCTACGGGGCCAGCGTGAACTGGCCGGACGACACCGGTTTCCGCTCGGTCGGCACAAAAGCCAGACTGACTTATCTCCGCTTCAGCCCGGCGGCGGCGATCAAGCTGCCGTTGGGGTTGTCGCTCGGCGCCGGGTTGTTGCTCGACTATGCCGACCTTCAGCTCGAACAGGGTCTGCTGCGCACCGCGACCCCGTTTGCCAACAATTTTCGCTTCCGCGGCGACGCCTTCAGCCTCGGCTGCAATGGGGGTGTGCTCTGGCGGGCGCACGAAAGCGTTTCCCTCGGCGTCACCTTCCGCAGCCCGACCCGCTTCACACTGGGCGGTCACACGCAGTTCGAACAGCAACCGATCATCCAGCCCACGCGGCTGGATGCCGAAGCCGGCTTCAAATTCCCGCTGACCGTGGCGTTCGGTATCTCGTTCCGCCCGACCCCGAAATGGAATCTGGAAGTCAACGCGGACTACACGGACTGGAGTTGTCTCGGAACAATTTTGCTCCGCCAAAAAACGCCGCCGCCTTTTCCCGTGCAGCAGAATATTCCGATTGCTCTGGAATGGCGGGGCAGTTGGAACTATTGCGTGGGCGCGACGCATTATCTGGCCGGAGGCTGGCGCGTCAGTGCCGGTTATCTGTTCAACGAGAGTTCCGTCCCGGACACGTATTACTCGCCGCTCGCCGCCGATCTCGACCGCCACTTTTTCAGTGTGGGCACGGGGCGCACAGGACGCCGCCTCGATTTTGATCTGACCTACCAGCTGGGCTATGGACCGGAACACCGCGTCACCGGCAGCACGCCCTCGTCGCAACCCGGCCTGTTCACCGGCCAAACCGCCGATGGCACTTACCAGTTCATCAGCCATGCCGTGCTGCTGACCCTGGGGGTGCATTTCTGAGCGCGCCACGCGGCTTGCATACACGATCGTTGGCGACTCCAGCCCCCCGGTGCCCGTTTCCGGTGCCGCCCACCCCCCCGCTTAATCAAACCAGGAATCGAACAGGGCACCCAAGGCAAGATGGATGGCGTTTTCCCGCGCGCCGGGAGCAAAGGAGCCGTAACCCGTCGGCCGGTCACGCCCGACGGCGGCCATCCGGACCGCACTGGCTTCCCGCCGTTGTTGTTCGAGCGCCTCCATTTCCCTCTGGCGGGCCACGTCCAGCCCCCCCGCATTGATAAACCGCACGATGCGGTGTAACTCCTCCTTGTCGAACCACGTGCCATGCGGTTTGCAGACGTCCACGATGACGTTCGAGCACTTGGCGAAGTTGACGCGGTGCATGAGCTGTTTGCAGGATGGGCAGGGCACATAACGCACCTGCTCGATTGACCGGGACGCCGCAGGGACGAGGTCGGCTGCGTTGCCAAGAATGGACGCCTGACGCTCGCGATCGGTGCAAATCTGGTGCAGCGCCACGGTATCCACCCAGACGCCTTCGCACACGGAACACTCGCGCATCGTGCTTTTGCCCAGGGTGACCTCCCGCATGTTCACGCGGCATCGCGGACAATTGCAGATTTCACTGGCGCGCCTTTCGACGCGCTGCACTTCCATGCCGCAATGCGAACAGAACTTCGCGCCGCGAAAGATCATCCCAAAGCAGGAGGGGCAGGCGACCGTGGCCAGGCGGGAGTTGCAATGTTCACAGCGCGTGGCTTCCGAGGAGGCGGCCGCGCCACAGTTGGGACAGTTCAACGATTGTGCTGCCATGCGCTAGACATTTCCCGGTCGAGCAACATTGCGCAAGTTCAGAGTCGCGTCAGGTGATTACACAATTCCCCGGAAATTATGCTTCACAGATTTCCGATTTGTCCGATGATACGCCCAACGAAAGGAAAACTATGGGTCTGATGGATTATCTGAAAACACAGTTCCTGGAGATCATCCAGTGGCAGGACGATTCGCGCGACACGATCTCGTGGCGCTTCCCGGATGAGGACAAGGAAATCAAGCGCGGCGCGCAACTTATCGTGCGCGAATCGCAGACGGCGCAGTTCATTTACCTGGGCCAGTTTGGCGACACCTTCGGCCCGGGCAAATACTCGCTCACCACCGACAACATCCCGATCCTCTCCACGCTCAAGGGCTGGAAGTACGGCTTCGAATCGCCGTTCAAGGCGGACATCTACTACGTCAACACGCGCCTGTTCACCGGCAACAAGTGGGGCACGGCCAATCCCATCATGCTGCGCGACCAGGATTTTGGCATCGTGCGCGCCCGCGCCTACGGCACGTTCGATTTCAAGGTCGTGGACGTGAAAACCTTCCTCAAGGAAGTCGCCGGAACAGACCATCAATTCCGACTGGATGAATTCGCGGATACCATGCGCTCGCGCATTGTCAGTGTGTTCACCGATGCGCTCGCGTCGTCCAAGGTGCCGGTGCTGGATGTGGCCTCGCGATACTCCGAGCTGGGCGATGCGTTGTTGCCGGCCATCAATCCCGCCGTCACGAGCAAGTACGGCATCGAGATCGCCAGCTTCATTGTCGAGAACGTCTCCGTGCCGCCGGAAGTGGAACAGGCGATTGACAAGCGCAGCAGCATGCAGGCGATTGGCAATCTGAACGACTACGTGAAATTTCAGATGGCCGAGGCGATGGGCAAAGGCGGTGAAGGCGGCGGCATGGCCAATACTGCCGCGCAACTTGGCGCGGGCCTCGCCATGGGCCAGCAAATGATGGCCGCGATGGGCGCGCAACAAACCACGCCCGCCGCGGCGGGGGCCGTGCCGCCGGTGATTTCAAGTGCGGGTGGAATCCCCGAACTGCTCGGCACGAGTGAGGTGGCCAAGGTGCTTGGCGTGAGCGAAGCCGACGTGCTGGCGACGCTGGAGAAAGGCGATCTCAAAGGAAAGAAGATCGGCTCGACCTGGCGCGTGACGCGTACGGCGTTGGATGAGTTTCTGAAGTCCTGAAATCGAAGGCAGGGGAATGAACGGCAGCGGAATGATTTCCAAGGAAATTTCTTAAATTCATTCCCCTGCCGAACATTCCTCTGCCTTTTTCCTCATGCCGATTCACTGCCCAGTCCAGATCAAGCCCTTGGATGGCGCCGCTTTCGAGGGATTGGATTACCGCATAATGGGGCACGCCTACGCCAGCCAGAACGAACTGGGTCGGCTTTGCAACGAGTCCGCTTATCAAGCGGATCTCAAGGCACGACTGGTGAGTGACGGATTCTGCTCGGTTTGGACCGAAGTCCCCTTAACAGTTACACATCGAGAATTTTCCAAGCGGTATTATCTGGATTTGGTGGCTGATGACGCAGTTTACGAATTGAAAACCGATGCCGCCTTGGGCAGTGAACATGAAGCCCAGTTGCTCAATTACCTGTTTCTACTCGGAATCCCGCGCGGCAAACTGCTCAACCTTCGCCCCGCCAAAGTTCAAGGCAAAATCCTGGCCACCAGCCTGACGCCGGAAGCGCGTCGCAGCTTTACCAACATCGCCGGGCGTTGGCAGGATTTGACGCCCGCCTGTGTCATCCTGCGGAAAACTCTGTGTGACCTGCTGCAGGATTGGGGGGCATTCCTTGCGGTCGAATTGTATCAAGAAGCGTTGATTCACTTTATGGGAGGTGCTGCCAAAATTGAGCAGCACGTCAATCTCAGCCGTAGCGGGATTGATTTGGGCGGGCAGCGGATGATGGTTCACTCGCCCGGAACCGCCTTTCGACTCACGGCAGTCACCGAGGGCCAGCAGCATGTGGAATCCCATTTGCGCAGGCTGCTCGCGCTCACCAGCCTAAAGGCGATCCAGTGGATCAACTTGAACCACGCGAAAATCGAGTTTGTCACCATTCAGTTAAAGGCACGGGAATGAACGGCAAAGGAATAATCCCAAGAAGTCTTTCCTCGATTCCCCTGCCGCTCATTCCCCTGCCTTGATTCCCATGTCTGAAGCAACAGCCCAAAAGAAATTCTCCTGCCCGGCGTGCGGGGCGGCGGCGGAATGGAATCCCGCCAAACAGGCGCTCATCTGCCCGTTCTGCGGCACGACGTCGCCGGCGCAGGTGGAACTGAACGCCGCGGGCGAGCAGGCCATCAAGGAGCACGACCTGGTCGCGGCTATTCGGAACATTCCCGATGACAAGCGCGGCTGGCAGGCGAAGAAAACGTCCGTCAAATGCCAGAGTTGCCAGGCGATCTCGGTGTTCGATCCCGAGCGCGTCGGGCAACGCTGCAATTTCTGCGGCTCGGCGGCGCTGGTGACGTACGAGGAAATCAAGGAGGCGTTCAGCCCGGAGAGCTTGCTGCCGTTCAAAATCAGCGAGACCCAGGTGCGGGAGAACATTCGCCGGTGGTACGGCAGCCGGTGGTTCGCGCCGAGCAAACTCAAGCGCGCGGCGCTGACGGACACGGTGAAGGGCCTTTACATCCCGTACTGGACGTTCGACGCGCAGGTCCACGCGGACTGGACGGCCGAGGCGGGTTATTACTACTACGAGACGGAAACGTATCGTGACGCGAATGGCCGGACCCAGACGCGACAGGTGCAAAAGGTGCGCTGGCAATGGTGTTCGGGTTCGCTCGATCATTTTTTTGACGACGAACTGGTGTCGGCATCGCGGGGGGTGCAGCCGGATTTGCTGGGCAGGGTCGAGCCGTTTCCCACCAGGGAACTCACCCCCTACAATGCGGGATTTGTGTCGGGCTGGGTGGTGGAACGTTATCAAATTGACCTGGTGAGCGCGGCGCGACACGCGCGCGAGGTCATGGAAGGCAAGGTGTATTCCCTCTGCGCCTCGCAGGTGCCGGGGGACACGCATCGCAACCTGAATGTGAACTCCGACTATTCGCGGCAGACGTTCAAGCACATCCTCGTGCCGGTGTGGCTGCTGGCCTACAACTACGGGGCGCGGGCATTTCAAGTGGTGATCAACGGCTACACCGGCGCCATTGCCGGGCGATATCCCAAGAGCTGGGTGAAAATTTTCTTCGCCGTGCTCGCGGGCCTGTTGCTGTTGGGTGTTATCGCCCTGATCGCCTCCCGGCCGTAGGCACTTTCAATTTGACTGGTTTTCGGCGCAGCCATCAAAGCGCGCAACATGAGAGAAAAGGGAGGTGGCCGGGTCAACGCCCGCGTCCGGCCCGGCATGCAGCGGAGCCGGAAAAACCGGCGGGCTCCATTGCCGGCCTCCTTCCCCAACCGCACCGGCGGGAAACGGGCGCTAAACCGCGCGTTGCTCGACCGCTTCAACGCAGCGCCGGCAAAGCGTCGGGTGTTGGGGATGCGCGCCGATATCGGTTTTCCAATGCCAGCAACGTTCGCACTTTTGTCCCGCGGCCCGCGTCACGGCAACAGTGGGGGGATCTTCGGCGCGGTCCACCAATTCAAGGGCCGAGACGTTGAGCAGTTCACGCAACGCCTCCCCATCGTCCGCCGCCGCCGCCATCAACGCGCCCCGGCCCGAGATCGTCAACCGGGCCTCCAGGGATTTGCCAATCTGCTTGGCCTGCCGCGCTTGCTCCAATGCGGGCAAAGCCAGCTGCCGAAGCGCGAATAGATTTTGCCATGTGGCGATTTCCGCCGTCTCACACTGCAGACCGCGCGCCTGCCAGTGCGACAGATGCACACAGGCGGTGGGTTTGCCGGGAATAAACTCCCACGCTTCGTCCGCCGTGAAGACGAGGATCGGCGACCACAACTGGCACAGACCGGCCACCAGCCGGTGCAAAGTGGTCTGGGTGGAACGCCGCCGCCGCGAAGCCGCTGGATCGGTATAGAGCCGGTCCTTGATGACGTCGTGATAAACCGCCGAAAGTTCGACCGCAACAAACTGGCTGAGCTTTTGATACACCACGTGAAATTCACTGGCCTCGTAGGCGGCCACCACCTCCGCCTCGAGTCTGGCGAACTCCCCCAAAATCCAGCGATCCAGTCCGGTGAGCTGATCCGCCGCCACCGCGTGGCGCTCCGGATCAAAATCGTAGAGGTTGGAAAGCTGGTAACGCAAGGCATTGCGGATGCCGCGATACGTTTCCCCGACCTTGTTGATGCGTTCTTCACTGACGATGATGTCGTTACGAAAATCCTGCGACGCCACCCACAGGCGCACCACATCCGCACCATATTTCTTTACATACGCTTCGGCGGTCTGCGGTTTTTCATAACCACCTGATTTGCTTTTGGAAATTTTCTCCCGGTCTGCATCCACCATGAATCCGTGGGTCAAGACGGTTTTGAACGGCGCGGCACCGTTGCCCGCCAGCGACAGCAACAGCGAGGACTGGAACCAGCCGCGATGCTGGTCGCTGCCCTCGAGATACATGTCCGCCTGAAACGGCCGGGGCCGGCCGGCGATCTCGGGCCGGCGCGCAATGACCGCGCGTGAGGACGATCCCGAATCAATCCACACATCCAGCGTGTCCTGTGATTTGGTCAAGGCCTCCGCGCCGCGCCAATCCCCGGGCCTCACCGCGGCCCAGAGGTCAGACGCGGATTTTTCAAACCACACGTGACTGCCGTGTTGTTCGATCAAGTCGGCGACGTTGCGGACGATTTGCGCGTCCAGGATCGCCTCCCCATCGGCGGCATAAAACGCGGGGATCGGCACGCCCCAGGTGCGTTGCCGGCTGATGCACCAGTCGGGGCGCGACTGCACCGCGCCTTTGATGCGGTTGACGCCCCAGTCCGGAATCCAGCGCACCCGGTCAATCTCGGCAAGCGCCTGCTGGCGGAACCCGCGGTGGTCGATCTGGATGAACCACTGGTCCATCGCGCGGAAAATGATGGGGGTTTTGCTGCGCCAGCAATGGGGATAGCTGTGCGCATAATTCTCCTGGTGCAACAACACATGGCGCGCGCGCAATTCATGCAACACGACGGCGTTGGCCTCGCTGTTGCCGTGTTTTTCCAGGGTGGATTTGCCCAGCATGTGCCCCGGCATTTGTTCCTCGATCGGCAGATCGGAGGTGTGCACAAACGCCCCATCGTCGTTGACCGGCGAGTAAATCGGCAGACCGTGCTGCCGTCCCAGATGGTAGTCATCCAAACCATGCCCCGGCGCGATGTGGACGAAGCCCGTGCCGGTGTCATTGGTGACGAACTGATCGCCGGGAAACAGCCTCCCCGTGCGCGCGCAGAAGGGATGTTGATATTCGAGCGACTGCAAGGACGCACCCTCCAGCTGACGAACCACCGGGTAACTTTCCCAGCCGCATTTCGCCGCGACCGCGGGAAGCAAGGCCGCCGAGACTATGAACTGTTCGTCCCCGACCCGCACCTGCGAATACGCAAACGTGGAATTGTAAGCCACGGCCAGATTGGCCGGCAGCGTCCACGGCGTGGTCGTCCAGATGACCACGCTCACCCCCGGCTGTCCCACCACCGGAAATTTGACGAAGACACTCTGGCTGACGTGATCGGCATATTCCACCTCCGCCTCCGCGAGGGCCGTGCGCGCCGGAATGCTCCAATACACCGGCTTCTTGCCACGATAGACAAAGCCTTTTTCCACGATATCCGCGAACAGGCGCAGCTCGTCGGCTTCATATTCCTTGTTCAACGTGAGATAGGGATGCTCCCAGTCGCCCAGAACGCCCAGCCGCATGAACTGGGCGCGTTGCAACGCAACGTACTTGCGCGCAGAAGCCTCGCAGGCCTTGCGGATGGTCGCGGCGTCGGCGCTTGTATCGCCCGCCTTGCGCATCTCCGTCGTCACCTTGAACTCGATCGGCAGCCCGTGACAATCCCAGCCCGGAATGTAGGGCGCGTTTTTGCCCTGCAAGGTTTGATATTTAATGATGATGTCCTTGAGAATTTTGTTGAGTGCGGTGCCGATATGCACATCGCCATTGGCAAACGGCGGGCCGTCGTGCAGCACGAACCTTTCGGCGTCTTTCCGTGCCGCCCGGATGCTGGCGTATAAATTGGCGGCCTCCCACTGCTGGAGCCGGGCCGGCTCCCGCACCACCAGGTCCGCTTTCATTGCGAAATTCGTGTGCGGGAGATTGAGCGTATTCTTGTATTCCATCACTAAAAAGAGCGGGAACGGTAACAAAGAAGCTGCGGACGCGTCAAACGTGCGCACAATGAACCTTCGGATCGGGGGCGCGGAGACTTCGTCGCCCCGGCTGCCTGCGCACGCCGCGCTCGCCCCGGACCTGCCAGCCGACTTCCCGTGTCGCCGGGGCAGACGGCCCAAAAGCGTCGAAAATCCCAAAAACCAGGTGCAAAGCGCCGCGGAGTGTGGAAAACTCCGGCCGTTGAAATGTTACGTAGTATCCTGACCTCCAAGGGTTCTCAGAGCGTGGGTCTGGCGATTCTGGTGTTTGGCACATCGTTTTCGTCCCACACTGATGCCGCCCCCACCTTTGCCGGCGGAGTGAATGCGGGCATGGTTGCCATTCCCCAACTCGACGAATGCTCCGGCCTGGTGGCCAGCCGCAACAATGTCGGAGTGCTGTGGGCACACAACGACTCAGGGGACGACGCCCGCATTTTCGCCTTGAGCACGCAGGGGCTCTTTCTGGGAATTTACGAGTTGACCAATGGCGGCACACATGTGGATTACGAGGACATCGCGATCGGCCCGGGCCCCATTCCCAATGTTGCCTACCTCTACGTGGGGGACATTGGCGACAACAACGCGGACCGCAAAAACATCCGCGTCTATCAAATTCCGGAGCCGGCCGTTTACGCCCGCCAGCAAGCCGCCCCACCAACGCGTGATTTGAAGGGGGTACGCCGGATCATCCTGACCTATCCGGATGGCGCACGCAATGCCGAGGCGCTGTTTATGGATCCGGTCAATGGCGATCTGTTCATCGTCACCAAGGAAACCACCACCAGCCATATTTACACCGCCACGCAAGCGGCCCTCAACTCCGGCAACAAAGTGGAACTGACCCACGTCCGCAGCATTGCCTTTGATGTTCCCTCCGCGGCGGACATGTCCGTCACCGGCCGGGAAATCATCATCCGCCAGGAGGATTTCGCGCGCTTATGGACGCGCACCAACGGCCAGAGCGTCAGCGCGGCCCTGGCCGCCACACCCGTCACGGTGCCGGTGATTGGCCGGCCAGTCGAAAGCAACGGGGAGGCAATTGCCTTCGATGCGGAGGGCAACGGCTATTTCACGCTCAGTGAGGCGAGCGCCGCCACGCCGCTGTATTACTTTGCGCGCACGAGCAGCGATGGCGCGCGCCCCACGCAAGCGCTCGTCGCCGCCGGAACGGCCTGGAAATTTCTGGATGCGGGCGGCGATCAAGGCACCGCCTGGCGCCAGCCGGATTTTAACGATGCCACCTGGAGCACGGGCGAAGCGCAATTTGGTTATGGGGACGGCGACGAACAAACCGTCGTCAGTTACGGTGGAAACGCCAACAACAAACGGCTCACCACCTACTTCCGGAAGCAGTTCGTCGTGAACCAGGCCGCCTGCCTGGAGGCCGTCATGCTCAAACTGCTGGTGGACGACGGGGCGGCGGTTTTTCTCAACGGCACCGAAATTGCCCGGTATCAACTGGCCGCCAACGCGGGCTTTAACACGCCGGCCAGCGCCAGCCAGCCGGACAGTCTGGAAGACACCTGGTTGAGTTTCCCGGTTGCCCCGGGCCGGCTCGTACAGGGCACCAATATCCTGGCGGTTGAGGTCCACCAGGCCGGCGCTGTAGATCCCGATCTCAGCTTCGACTTGCAACTGACGGCCAAGGAAAGCGGCGCCATCCACTTCGTGGACTGGGCGGTACTGAATGGCGTTGCAACCCTGACCCTCTGCGGCCCCAGCGGCGCCACGGTGATGCTGCAAACCAGCACCAATCTGGCCGGTTGGAGCAATCTCGGCAGCGTCCAGCTCGTCAACGGCTCGGCCACCTTCATCACCCCGCCACTCTCCGGCCCGTCCCCCCGGTTTTTCCGCGCCGCGCAATAGCCGGCTCCGCGCGGAACCGGTCCCGCCGCGCGCCTGCCCGCATCAGGAGCGTTTTTCCTCGGCGTCAATAAAGTCCACAAAATTTTTGATCTGCTCGCAATCGGCCAGCCCCGCCTGTTCCTTGCGCATTTTCAAACGCGCCATGCCCTCCGCGTCATCCGGCCGGGGATAATTCAGCATCTTGGCCAGCAACGCCGCCTTGTCCGCCGCCGACCGTTTCACATGACGCTTCACCCAGTCACAAACCTGCCCGTCGGTAATCGAATGCCGCACCACCTCGACCATTTGCTCATGCGTCACACCCGCGGCCTCAAGCCAGTTCTTGTCAAAACCGCGCGCGCCGAAGTTCGGCTGATAATCCGGGTGCAGCTTCCCGGCCAGGTGCAGGCGGATTTTATCAATGTAACGCGGCAAATGCGCCCAGCCGTCCATCGTTTCACGCGGGCTGCGGGGAAAGATAATCTCGCTCATGCCGGCATGATGGCAGGCGGCAACCGGGGCTGTCAATTTTCCGCCCCACCTCCGCGTGACGATGGCGGGATCACGGTTCATGCTGATTGCCATCCCCCTCGAAAGCCGGTAAAAAGCGCAGCGCATGTTGGCCATCAGAATATTGAACCTGCTCCGGCGGGGCGGGAGCGGAGTGGGAATGTTGCTCCTCACACTGGGAGCCGGCGATGGGGCGGGGGCGCAAAACCCGCTGCCCGTACGCATCCTGACGGCCAACCTGACTTCCGGCAGCCAGTCCAGTTACCTTGATCCGGGAGTTCGAATCCTGCAGGGGCTGCGCCCCGATGTCGTCTGCATCCAGGAGTTCAATTACGGGGACAATTCACCGGCCGCACTGCGCGCCTTCGTTGATGCCGCGTTTGGCACGAGCTTCCATTTTTTTCGCGAGGCCGCGCCGGGCTATGACATTCCGAACGGCGTGATCAGTCGCTGGCCGATCACCGCCAGCGGCTCCTGGGACGACGCGGCGGCCCCCAACCGCGGGTTTGCGTGGGCCCAAATCGACCTGCCGGAAACCACCAATGACCTCTATGTGGTGAGTGTGCATTTGCTGACCACCGGTGCCGGCGTGCGCAACACGGAAGCCACCCAGCTCACGTCGCTCATCGCCACGCACTTTCCGGCCGGCGCCTGGATCATCGTGGGCGGAGACTGCAACACCGAGACCCGCGCGGAAGCTTGTCTGGCCACCTTCAAAACCTTCCTCAGCGACCACCCTCAACCCGACGATGGAGGAGCGCCGGCCAGGGAAGGCACGAATGCCAACCGGCAAAAACCTTACGACTATGTGCTGCCCAGCTTTTCGTTGACCAACTTCCTCGTGCCGGTGGTGATTGACGCGCGCAGCTTCCCCAACGGTTTGGTGTTCGATTCACGTGTGTACGCCCCCCTCAGCGCGGTGGCGCCGGTGCAAGCCACGGATTCCGCAGCGCCGAACATGCAGCACATGGCGGTCATCAAGGATTTCGCCCTGCCGGTTGGCAGCGATTCCGGCGCGCCGGTGATCCTTGCCCAGCCGCAAAGCCAGACCAACGCCCCCGGGGCCACGGTGGTGCTGACGGTCACCGCCGGTGGCACGCCGCCCCTGGCGTTTCAATGGCGCCGGTTCAGCACGAATCTGCCCGCCGCCACCAACGCCAGCCTGTCGCTGACCGCGCTCCAGCCGGAAAACGCCGGCGATTACACGGTGGTCGTCACCAACGCCTTTGGCAGCGTGACCAGCCTTGTCGCCCGGGTGACGGTGCAGGCAGCCGTTCCGGGCGAAATCGTGGTGCTGGCGGCCTGGGACGTTGGTGGCTTGTCTAACTACGGGCCGTCACCATTCGCGCCGTCCACCCAGGCGGCGCACGTCACCGTGACCGGTTGGACGCGTGGTGCGGGGGTCGGCACGAGTGGCACGGCGGCGGGCAACGCCTGGGGTGGCAACGGTTTCGATGCCGGCACCTCCAGCGCCGCCGAAGCCGCCGGCGATGACCTCACGTTTTCCATCACGGCAGATGCCGGTTACACCCTGACCTTCACCAACATCAATCGGTTCGATTACCGCCGTTCCAACACCGGCCCGGCCAACGGAGTGTTGCAGTATCGGATCGGCGAAGGCAGTTTCGTCACGATCACCCATCTCAGCTACCCGACCAGCACCAGCAGCGGCGCATCCCTCGACAGCATTGACCTCGCCAGCGTCGCAGCCCTGCAAAACGTCCCCGCCGGCGTCCCGGTCACGTTTCGGATCCTGAATTATGGCGCCACCAGCGCCGGCGGCACCTGGTATGTTTATGACGTGGCCAAAAGTTCCGCACCGGATTTTAGCGTCAGCGGAGCGGTGAATTTCCTCGCCCCACCTGCACTGCCGCCCACCCTGGGCCAGCTCGGATTTGGGGCCGGCCAGTTCCAATTCACGCTGACCGGCACGCCATCATCGAATTACATTGTGCAGGTCACGACCAATCTTCAGGACGGGATTTGGCGCGCGGTGCGCACCAACCCCGCACCGTTCATCTTCGTGGAAACGAACGCGCTGGAGGGAGCACAACGGTTCTATCGCGGGCTGATCGCCCCTTAGCGCCCAGTTCGCCGCCACGCCAGGCGAACGGCGGTGTGGCGGCGGCTTCCTACACTGCGGTGCTGCGAATTTCACCCGAATGCAGCCGCGTACGCAGGGATTGTCCCGGCTTCACTTGCTGGGCGTCGCGCACCACGTCCCCGGTCTGCGCGTCCCACGTAATGGAGTAACCCCGCGCCAAAACCTGCTCGGGGCCGAGCAGATGTACGCGCGCGGCCGTCGCGTGCAACCGATCGCGCTGCGTGCGCCACCGGGCCCGCCCCTGTTCCACCAGCCGCTGTCCCAGCGAACGCAGCCGTTCACGGTGCTGCGCCAGGACCCGGTCCGGGCGCATCCGCCTGAGCCGCCCGGCCATACTGCGCCAGGCCGCCAGCTGCTCACGTGTGCCCTGTTGCGCCCGCCGGGCCAATGCGGCGCGTAAATCGTCCAATCGTTGCGCCTGCCCGCCCAGCCAGCGCTCCGGGTGGGCGCGCGCGAAGCGCCGGGTGACGGCCTTCCAATCCTCCCGCGCCACGGCGCAATGACGGCGCAGGTGGAAGGTCATCGTTCCGATGGCGCCGAACACCAATTCGCGACTGGCAAAAACTCCTTCGGTAATAATCTCCGCAGCGGCACTGGGGGTCGCCGCGCGCACATCGGCCACAAAGTCGGCAATCGTAAAGTCTATCTCGTGACCCACGGCGGAAATGACGGGCAACGACGAATCATAAATCGCCCGTGCCACCACCTCCTCATTGAACGCCCACAAATCCTCCAGTGATCCGCCCCCGCGCGTGACCAAAATCAGATCCAGCCCCGCCCCTCGCGCAACCGCCCTGGAGGATCGCGCCCCGGACACCTTCGACGCCTTGCCCGGTTTGGCCATCGCTGCACTCCATTCGTTCAGCAGGCCGATCGCCGCGGCGATCTCGCGCGGCGCCTCGACGCCTTGCACCCGGCAGGGGGCGAGAATGATGGCCAGCCCCGGGTCCCGGCGCTGAATCACCCGCAGCACGTCCTGCATGGCCGCCCCGCTGGGGGAGGTCACCAAGCCCAGCCGTCGGGGATAACGCGGCACGGCCCGCTTGCGCTCCGCATCAAACCATCCTTGGGCAGCCAGTTTTTGTTTGAGCTGTTCAAACTTCAGCTGCAACGCACCCACCCCCTGCAGTTCCACGGCGCGTACCAGCAGTTGATACTGCCCGCGCGCCGCGTAAACGGTCACCTCCCCCTGGAGCAGGACCTTTTGCCCGTCGCCCATCAGCCCCCGATGCGCCACTGGTGCCTGGCGGAACAGCACGCAGGCCAATTGCGCCCCCGCATCTTTGAGGGTGAAATAGATGTGTCCGGAACTGCCTTGCAGCCGGAAGTTGCTGATCTCTCCGCTCACCCAAACGGTGCCGACCTGCTGCTCCAGCATCCGTTTGACTTGCCCGGTCAGTTCACTGACCGAAAGCACGCGGCGCGTCTGCTCCGGCGGGAACAACTCGCCAAAGTCCCATTGCGATTTCGCCTTCCTGCTCATCGTCACATTTTATTCCCATGCCACATCTCCGGATTGAAGCCACCGATGAGTTTGCGCCGCCCGATCCGCGCCTCAAGCACCCACCCCGGCTTCAATTCGTAAAAATTCCGTGTGGCGGGCCGCCCGTAATTCGCCTGCCGGCCGGCCGGCCGGCAGCAGGACAAATCCTCCCGCCCGCACGACAAGATCCGGCAAACGCACCTCCCCACGCACCACCCCCAGAATTTGCATCCGGCCTTGGGGCAGCTGAACCTGCCCGGCACCGGTCACGCCATACCGTTCCACCGTGAACAGGGGATCCCGCACCAGTTCGCACCGGTGAAAATTGCCATCCTGAACCGCGGTCGCCGCCACGAGCCCGGGCGCAAAATCGTCGAAGTCAATGCTCGCCAGCGATTGGGTCACATGCAGTTCACGAGGCCGGCCATCCAATCCCGGCCGGTTCCAATCAAACACCCGATACGTCGTATCGGAGTTCTGTTGGATTTCAAAGATCACCAGTCCGGCACCAATGGCGTGCACCCGGCCACTGGGCAAGAACATCGCATCGCCTGCCCGCACCGGCACACGATGGAAACAATCCGCCACACGCCCGTCGGCCAGACGGCGTTCAAAATCCTCCCGGGTCACACCGCGTTTCAGCCCCACGTAAAGCTCCGCGCCGGGAGCGGCCTCGGCCACGAACCACAGCTCGGTTTTGGGCTCTCCCTGCAAGGCCACCGCCGCGGTTGCGGGAGGATGCACCTGCAGGGAAAGTTTCTGTCGGGCGTCGAGCAATTTGATCAGCAGGGGAAATCGCCCCGCCGCCAATTGAGCCTCCCCCAGCAGGTCGCCGGGATGCTGTTCCACCAGCCAATGCAAATCGCGTCCGGCGAAGACGCCATTGGCCACCACGCTGACATCACCGGGACGATCAGAAATTTCCCAGGATTCGCCAATCGGCCGCGACGGCGGCAGCGGTTTGCCATAGAGACGTTCAAGGCTGCGACCGCCCCAGACGCGTTCTTTGAAGCGGGGTTGAAAAGTCAGCGGGTAGAGCCGGGACATTGCAAACAAGCGAATCAGGTCTCAACCCATTCGACTTCTCCCGATGCTCAAGCCGGAGATCATGAAATCAAACGGCGCTGGGTTGCGCTGGGGTGACGGCGGCCTTGCGGCTCCGCCGGGTCGTGGTCTTGATGGGTGCGGTTGCCTTTTCCTCGAAGCAGCCGTAGGCGCGAAATTTTTCGTAGCGCTGCTTGAGGCGGTCCGCAGGGCTTAAGGCGCTTAATTGTTCCAGGTGTCGCAGCACCGCGGACTTGAGTGCCGCAGCCGTTTCCCCCGGATTGGTATGCGCGCCGCCCAATGGTTCGGGAATGATTTCATCCACCAATTTGAGTTCGAGTAAATGTTTGGCGGTGATTTTCAGTGCCTCGGCAGCCTTGGGCGAGGCGGAACGATCTTTCCATAAAATGGCCGCACAACCTTCCGGACTGATGACTGAGTAATAGGCATTTTCCAAAATCAACACGCGCCCGGCCACTCCGATGCCCAGCGCGCCTCCCGATCCACCTTCGCCAATCACGGTCGCAATGATCGGAACTTCCATCAACATCATTTCGCGCAGGTTGACCGCAATGGCCTCCGCAATGTGCCGTTCTTCGGCGCCAATGCCCGGATAGGCGCCCGCCGTGTCAATCAGCGTAATAATCGGCAGCCCGAACTTGTTTGCCAACTGCATCAACCGCAAAGCTTTACGATAGCCTTCAGGATGAGCCGAACCGAAATTGCGCAGGATGTTTTCCTTGGTGTCCCGGCCTTTTTGCGTGCCAATGACCACCACCCGGTGGTCGCCCAACCGGGCAAAACCGCCCACAACCGCCCGGTCATCCGCGAACAGCCGGTCCCCGTGCAACTCCTCGAAATCGTTAAACGCCAGCTTGATGTAGTCCAAGGTGTAGGGCCGTAATGGGTGCCGGGCGAGTTGGACTCGTTGCCAAGGGGTCAGATTGGAGTAAATCTCCCTCCGGGTTTCTTCAATTTTCTCCTGGATTTGCCCGATCTCCTTTTCGAAATCCACGTCGAGCGAGTGCGATTCAGAGTGCTGGCGTAATTCTTCGAGTTTTTTCTGGAGTTCGAAAATCGGCTTCTCGAAATCGAGCTGATGTTTCATGCGAACGGCATTTTAGGGCAGACGGAACCGGAATCAAACGGGAATCTTCGGGTACAAATCGAAGGGCCGGACTTGCGTCCGGCCCCGAAGTGACGAGGTTTTTACGCCTTCACTTAAGGCGCTCAGAAGGGCAGTACGGCCAACTTGGAGGGCGCTGTTCGCACCGTACTGCGAGCAAAACCTCTATGCCAACCCTAAACGAACAGCGAAATTCAATCTCAACCCGCTTATGAGATTCTCGGACCCCGACTTTCGTTCAAATTTTTCAAAGAACCTTTCGCCCTTAAATTCCTTGGCGTGCCGCGATGATTTTGCACGAGAACGAACACCGTAAGAGTCCGGATACAACCTGTGTCGGCAGTAGAGCAAATCCTTCCAGCTTCCGCAAGTCTTTTTCGCAAATTTCTTACGCCCCCGGATTTTCACAGAAATTCGGGGAATTTCGCTCCCACCAGCGCGCGCCGGCAAAGGCTGGCGGGATTTTCACTTGCGTGACCAGGCAAATCCTTTTAACAAACAGCCATGGATTCCCGTCGTGATTTCCTGAAAAAAGCCGCGTTGCTCGCCGCAGGCAGTGCCAGCGGAGGTTTGTTCCCTGCGTCCATCCAACGTGCGTTCGCCATTGACCCGCCCCCCGGCTCGACGTATCTGGACGCCGAACATGTGGTCATCCTCATGCAGGAAAACCGCTCGTTCGATCACGCGTTCGGCCGATTGCGTGGAGTGCGTGGGTTCAATGACCCCCGGGCGATCCAACTGCCGGACGGCAACCCCGTCTGGTTGCAAAGCAACAAGCAGGGGGAAACCTACGCGCCCTTCCGTCTTGACCTGCGCGGCAGCAAAGCCACGTGGATGAGTTCCCTGCCCCATTCCTGGGGCGACCAGACCGCCGCGCGCAATGCCGGTCATCATGATGGCTGGCTGGATGCCAAGCGCTCCGGCAACACCGCCTATGCGCAACTCCCGCTGACCCTTGGATTCTACGATCGCGAAGATTTGCCGTTCTACTACGCGATGGCCGACGCGTTCACGATCTGCGACCAAAATTTCTGCTCCTCCCTGACCGGCACCACCCCCAACCGGCTCTACCTGTGGAGCGGCACCATTCGTGCCGAACCCTCCATGCAAGCCAAGGCCTGTGTCTGGAATTCTGACGTCAGCTACGGTGCGGAGGCGGGCTGGAAAACATTTCCGGACCGCCTCGAGGCCGCGGGCATTCCGTGGTGCGTTTACCAGAATGAATTGAGCCTGCCCACCGGCTTCAAGGACGAGGAAGAAGCCTGGCTGGCGAATTTCACCGACAACCCCCTGGAATGGTTTTCCCAATATCACGTGCGCTTCCATGAAAGTTTCCGCCGGCACCTGCCGCTCATGGAAGCCACCACCGAAGCCACCCTCAAGCAGCTTGAAGCGAACGCCTCCCCGAACGACCAGGAACGGAAAAAATTGACCCGGCTCAAAGGGGAATTGCAGCAAATCCGCGCCTGGCGCGAGCAGTACACCGAGGAGCGCTTCCGGCAATTGCCGCCCCACGAGCAGCACCTGCATCGGAAGGCCTTCACCACCAATCACGGGGACCCGGATTATCGTCAGCTCACGAGCCTGACGTATCACGACGGCGCACAGGAACGCACGATGCAGGCGCCCAAGGGCGACGTGCTGCACCAGTTTCGCCAGGATGTCCAAAGCGGGCGGCTGCCCAAGGTCTCATGGATCGTTGCCCCGGAACGGTTTTCAGATCATCCCGGCTCCCCCTGGTACGGCGCCTGGTTCATCAGCGAAACTCTTGACATTCTCACCAAGAATCCCGAGGTCTGGAAAAAAACCATTTTGGTGCTCTGCTACGATGAAAATGATGGTTACTTTGATCACGTCCCGCCCTTTGTGCCGCCCGCGCCGAATGTGGCCGGGGTGGGGAAAGCTTCGGCAGGAATTGACACCGCTGTGGAGCACGTGCCAACCTCGCCGGACCGGCCGCCTCTGCCCATTGGCCTGGGGTTCCGTGTGCCGCTGCTCATCGCCTCCCCGTGGAGTCGCGGCGGGTATGTCTCCTCGCAAATTTTCGACCACACCTCGATTCTGCAACTGCTCGAAATCTGGTTGAGCCACAAGACCGGCCAGGCCATCAGGGAAACCAACATCAGCGACTGGCGCCGCACCGTCTGCGGAGACCTCAGCTCGGTCTTCCGGCCGTTTCACGGCGAGAAAATTCCACTGCCGCAACCCGTGGAACGCACTTCCTTTCTCGGCTCGATTCACCAGGCGCAATTTCGGCCGCTCCCTTCAGGCTTCAAACGCCTGAACCCGGAGGAACTGGCCGCCGCCCGCAGCCGGCGCCGCCCGCTCCGCGACCTGGTGGAACAAGAACCCGGAACGCGGCCGGCCTGCCCCTTGCCGTACGAGCTCACGGTGGATGCCCGCTTGAATCCGGAACGCAAGGCCTTGCGCGTCTCCTTTGGCGCGGACAACCAATTCTTCGGCAAACGCGCCGCCGGCGCGCCGTTCCGCGTGGCGGCCGGGAAACCCTCCCGGAATGCCGCCGCCAAGCTGGAAAAGCATCGTGTTTGGGATTACACGGTGAAAGCCGGGGACCGTTTGACGGACGATTTTGCCTTGGCGGACTTTCCCGACGGGAAGTACCACCTGACCATCAACGGGCCGAATGGATTCCATCGCGAGTTCCAGGGCAGCGCCGACGATCCCGCCCTGGAACTGCACCTGGAGCCCACGTCCCGGAAAAATCCGGCGGGCACGACGTTGCATCTGACCAATCACCATGCCGACCGTTCCTTGAGCGTGACGATCACCGACCTGGCTTACGGCACGGCGGCCCAGACCGTGACGCTTAAACCGGGCGAAACACGAACGGCCGCCTTCGACCTGGCAGCCAGCCACGGCTGGTACGATTGGCAGATCCGCGTCAAGGAAGCGCCGCACTACCAGCAGCTTTACGCCGGACACATCGAGACCGGCAAGGAAAGCACCAGCGATCCACAAATGGCCTGATCCAGCGCAACCCCCCTCCCGCCGCCCCTCTGCACCGCCGTTCCGGTTCATTTTGACCGTGACCCGGTCGCCCGCTTCGACAAGACTACCGGCTTATGAAACCGAGGCATGTTTGCGAATTGTGGCGGCTTCTCCTGGCGCCGGTGCTGGCTTTGCTGGGCGGCGGCTTCGCCGCCATCGCCGTTGAAGTAACCCATCTGCGCTGTGAGTTTCTTCAGAATCCGCAAGGCATTGATGTCGTGACGCCCCGGCTGAGCTGGCAGTTGCAATCCAGCACTCGCGGAACGCGGCAAACCGCGTACGAAATCCTGGTCGCCAGCTCCCCCGCCCAGCTGAAGCCCGGGCGGGCGGATCTGTGGAACTCGGGCAAGGTCGCCTCCGACCAATCCGTGCTGGTCCCATACGCCGGGCGCGCGCTGACCTCCCGCCAGCAATGTTTCTGGCGGGTGCGCGTGTGGGATGAAGCCGACAAGCCATCGCCGTGGAGCAAGCCCGCCACGTGGAGTCTGGGTTTGCTGCATCCCGCCGACTGGCAGGCCCAATGGATCGGCCGCGACGAACCGCCCCAGACCTCGCGCTTCACCGCCGGTTCGTGGATCTGGTTCCCGGAAGGTCAACCGGAAACGGCGGCGCCGGTGGCGACACGGTATTTCCGCCGGACTTTTGAACTGCCCAACGATCGGGTCATCCGGAGGGCCGAACTGCAGTTGACCGCCGACAACGAATGGGCTTGCGCGGTCAATGCCAAACATGCCGGGGCGGGAGGTAATTTCAAAACCGTCGCCTCCATGGAGGTGACCCACAGCCTGCAACCCGGCCGCAACGTCATTGGGGCCTGGGTCAAAAATGCGGGTGATGCCCCCAACCCGGCCGGGCTCATTGGCGCCCTGCGTGTTGAATTTGAAACCGGCGACCCCTTGATCATCCCGACCGACGCCCGGTGGAAATCCACCCGCCAGGAATCCGGCGCCTGGACGGACTTGAACTACGACGACGACGCCTGGGTACCGGCGCAAGTGCTCGGGCCGGCTGGAATGTCGCCGTGGGGTGAAATCCATGCAGCCACGGACCGGCAACTGGCCGCCCGCATGCTGCGCAAGGAATTCAACGCACCCAAAAAAGTGCGGCGCGCCACCGCCTATGTCAGCGGCCTGGGCCTGTCCGAACTTTACCTGAACGGGCGCAAAGTGAGCGATCAGGTGTTGTCTCCGGCGCTGACCGAATATCCCCGGCGCGTCTTTTACGTCACGCATGACGTCACCACCCAGGTGAAATCCGGTCCGAACGCCATCGGCGTATGGCTCGGCAACGGCCGCTATTATGCCCCCCGCAGCACTGATCCGATCGCCACCACGAGTTACGGTTTCCCCAAGGTGCTGCTGCAACTGGAACTGGAATACGCCGACGGCACTCGGGATACGATCGTCAGCGACCCCTCGTGGAAGTTAACCACGCAAGGCCCCATCACTGCCAACAATGAATACGACGGGGAAGACTACGACGCCCGCCGGGAACTGCCCGGCTGGGCGACCGCCGGTTTCGACGACCGCAGTTGGGCCGCCGCGCAAGCCGTGTCCGCTCCCGGAGGGCGGCTGGCCGCGCAAATGATCGAGCCGATTCGCGTCACCGGCCGGCTCCACCCCCGCAGCGTGCGGGAAATCCGTCCCGGCGTCTTTATTGTTGATCTCGGCCAGAACATGGTCGGTTGGTGCCGCCTGAAAGTGCGCGGCCCTGCCGGCACCACCGTCGCGTTGCGCCACGCCGAGACTTTGAAGCCGGACGGCTCCCTTTACCTGGACAACATCCGCGGGGCAAAAGTGACGGACCGTTACACGCTCAAAGGCAAAGGCACGGAGGTGTACGAACCGCGGTTCACCTACCACGGCTTCCGCTACGTCGAAGTCACCGGCTTTCCCGGCCGGCTCACCCTGGATTCGCTGGAGGGCTGCGTGGTGAACGACGACGTCGCCACGGCCGGCGAATTCACCTGTTCCCAGCCGACCATCAACCGCTTTTATCAGAACATCGTCTGGGGCGTGCGCGGCAATTATCGCAGCATCCCCACAGATTGTCCGCAGCGTGATGAACGCCAGGGCTGGCTCGGCGACCGTTCCGAGGAGTCCAAGGGGGAAACCTATCTGTTCGATGTCGCCGCGCTGTACGCCAAGTGGACGCAGGACATGCTGGACGCACAGCGTGACGACGGGGTGATTCCCGATGTGGCCCCCAGTTACTGGCCGATCTATAATGACGATGTCACCTGGCCGAGCAGCGCCGTCATCATCCCCGGCAACCTGTACCAGCAATACGCGGACGCCGCCCTCATCGCGGCGCGGTACCCCGGCCTGGTCAGGTGGGTGGATCACCTGAGCGGTTACATCACCAATGGCATCATCACGCGGGACACGTATGGCGATTGGTGCGTGCCGCCGGAGGACCCGACGTTCATTCACTCCCGCGACCCGCTGCGCAAGACGGCGCCCGCCATTCTCGCCACCAGTTATTTCTACCATTGCCTCACGCTGATGAGCGGCTACGCGCAATTGCTGGGACGGACGGCGGACCGGGACCGTTTCCTCCACCTCGCCGGCCGGCTGCAGGAAGCCTTGAATGCAAAGTTTTACAACCGCGAGAAGGGCTATTACGACAACGGCTCACAAACCTCCTGCGTGTTGCCGCTTGCGTTCGGACTCGTCCCCGCGGATCAACGCGAACGCGTGTTCCAGCATCTGGTGGACAAAATTACCCGCGAAACCCACGGCCACATCGGCACAGGTTTGATCGGCGGGCAATGGCTCAACCGCGTGCTCACCGATGGCGGGCGGGCCGATCTGGTGTACCAATTCGCCACCAACACCACCTATCCCAGCTGGGGTTACATGGTCGAAAAAGGCGCCACCACCGTCTGGGAACTGTGGAACGGAGACACGGCCGATCCCGGCATGAACTCGCACAACCACGTCATGCTGGTGGGCGACCTCACCACCTGGCTGTACGAAGCCCTGGCCGGGATCAAACCCGCCCAACCCGGGTTCAAGCACCTGCTCATGCACCCGCACCCGGTGGGTGATCTGCAATATGTCCGCGCCAGCCACGCCTCGCCGTACGGACTCATCCGCAGCGAATGGAAACGGCAGCGTGACAGGTTCGATTGGGAAATCACCATCCCCGCCAACAGCACGGCCACCGTGCATATTCCGGCGGCGGACGTGAATGACGTCCTCGAACGCGGCAAGGCCTTGTCCCGGGTGGCGGGCGTGTCGTCCGTCCAGTACACCGGCGACCGCGTTGTTTGCCATCTGGCTTCCGGCCACTACCGCTTCACCAGCACCCTGCCCTGAGACGAGCAACGCCGGCCCCGGGGCGGCGCGCAAACGCCGCTCCCACGGTTGGCGCTCAGTCGCGTGACGGCCCGGGCCGGACCCGCCCTCCGGCCGCCGGTTCGGGGAGCTTCACGACTCCGGCCCGCGGCGATCAGCGGTTTCAACCGGCGCGGATGCGGGCACGCAGGCCACCAGCATGATATTGGAATCGTTGCCGGCATTGGCCCGCTGCTCCCAATGCGCAAAGCCGGCGCGGGCCAGCATGCCTTCGATCTCCGCCCGGGTCTGAAAATGCAAGCCTTCGCCGGACCGGGTCAGCCCGAATCGTGTGGCAAACCGTTCCCAGCGCAGCACCTTCCGATGCGCCGCCGAGGCCGCACGCGCGCCATCGCGCAGAATCAACCGCCCCCCGGGCGCCAGCGCCCGCCGCACCTTGTCCAGAATGAGTTGTTGTTTCGGGGGCGGCCAATAGTGCAGCACATCCAGCAACAGGACCGCATCGCCGGCCGGCAATTCGGCCGTCAGCAGATCGCCGACGGCAAACTGCACGCGGGAATTCTCGGCGGCGCTCCGTTGGGCCACCCGGATTTTTGCTTCATCGTAATCCAGCCCCCAAAACGTCCGCGTGTCCGTAAAAGTCGCGAGCCAATGGCTGGCCAGGCCGTAGCCGCAGCCCAGGTCCAGCACGCGAGCGCGCCGCGGCACCACCGCGTCCAGTTGCGTGAAGAACGGATCCAACTGCATTTTCCATTTGACGAATTGCTCCACATAGACGCCTTGATACCGATACAACCGGGCCACCTTGCGGCGCACCACGGCGGGCGTGTTGATGGCGTCCAGTTGTTCCTGCAGGGCCGTGCGCACCAGACGCTCGCAATGCTTCATCAAGGCCCCCGCGCCCTGTGCGTAATCAAAGGTCTCGGGCGTGACCCGGGGCAACGCGCGCACGGTCGTGTGGTAGGGCTCAAACCAGTAGGCATCGCGCGGCATGGCCTCATTCGAGCCACAAATCACGATGGGCAAAATCTCCTGCCGCAACGCCACCGCCAGCTCAAACGCGCCCCGCCGGAAGCGCTGCACAAAACCGTCCACCGACCGGGTGCCTTCCGGATAGAAATGCACCGAGGCGCCCGTGGCCAGCGTGGCGCGACACCGCTCCAGGGTGGTCGCCGGATCGTTCGGCTCCACCATGATGTGACCGAGAATTTTGCAGCCGATTCCGAGCATCGGCGCATCGAACACCCGCTTTTTCGCCGTCTGCCGCACATCCGCCGGCAGGCTGACCATCAGCATCACATCCACCGCGGATTGGTGGTTGCTGATGATGACGCACGGCTTGGCAAAGGTTGCCGGACTGCACTGTTGAAACTCCAATCTCCCGAACGGCATGCCCTTCACCACCCCCCGCGCCATCCAACGGGTGGCGCGGCGCAATCGATCCCGGGCATGCCGCGGCGAGAACAGCCACAGCGCGGGCCGGAGCACGTAGTACAAAAACACCTGGCTGCCGCCCAGGTGGAGCAACACCCACAGGGTGCCCAACACATGCCACCACCGTGGCGCGCCGCGGGGCGGCGGTTTGTAAAGCAGCAGTTCCACGCAGGCGGGCGTCACGACCAGGGTCGCCAAAAACGTGCTGGCCATGCCGAGCAGTACCGTCGTCCCCATCGAGAACAGCACCGGGTGCCGGGCCAGAATCAGCACCGCAAAGCCACAAATGGTCGTGCCCACGGAAATGAGCACCGAAGCGCTGGTGGGCGCGATGCGCGGCGGGTGACCCCGCCAGACGTCCAGTTTGCTCGTCGCGAGAAACACACTGTAATCCTCGCCCATCCCGATGACGAAGATGACGAACACACAGTTCATCACGTTGATGGGCAGGCCCAGCAGACCCATCAGACCCAGCGTCCAGAGCAGGCCAAACCCAATCGGCAGCAGCGTGGCGATCACCAGTTCGATGGAGGCGAGTGAAAGGTACACAATCAACCCGACCGCCACCACCGTCCACAGGACAAAAAAACCCAGCCCCGCCCGCGCCAGCGTGGCGATGTGGTCGGTGAAGGCCTGTTGATCCACCAGAATGAAATCCGGCAGCGCCGCCGCCAAGGCCGCGGCCCGGGAACGGTCCTTCAATTTGACCAGCGTGCTGATGGCCGTGTCGTGGTCGCCCACCGCGACCCGCTCCGTCAGCACCGACTCCAGCGGAGTGTTTTTGAAGTAATCCAGGGTCAACAAGGCCGGTCGTTCGGTGACGAGCCGCCAGAACGGCGCGAACGCCCCGGGTTGAAAACCCAATTCACCGCCGATGCGATTCAAGCTGGCACGCAACTCCTGCTGCCGTTCCGGCGTCCAGAATTTCCGCCAGCGGCGCAGATTCTCCTCCTGAGTGGCGGGGGCGGGACAAATCGCGGCCAGCGAATAAAGGCTGGCGACATTGGCGTGCGACGCGAGCAGGGTGGCGAGGCGATCGTTCTGCGCCAGTGCGGCGGCGGGGGTTTCCCCCCGGGCAATCACCAGCGACAGGCTGAGCGCGTCGCCCCAGGTTTGACTGATGAGCCGGTCATCGTCGCGCGTGGCCTGGGTGATGCCGTTGAGTTTGGCAAAATCCCCCTCAAAGCGCAGGCGCTGCAAACCCAGCACGGCCAGCCCCGTGAGCCCCACCAACAGGCCGAACGACCAAAGCCGGTGCCGCTTCTGCCAGCCATGAAACGCTTCCATCCAGTTGGTGAAGCGCAGGGGGCGCAGCGCCGCGGCGGTTTGCCGCGGCAACGGCACCAACAACGCCAGCACGCTGAGCGCAAACGCCGCCGACATCAACACCCCCGTGGCCCCGAAAATTCCCAGTTGGCGGTAGCCCGACATGGGCGAACAAGCCAGCACGATGAAGGCGGCGATGATGGTGAACGCCCCGATAAATGTCGGCAGCAGCAGCCGGCTCAGGATCTTGGCTGCGGAAGCGCGATCCGTGGCGGCGTTGTCCAGGTGATAGACCACGTAAATGCCGTAATCCACCGTGATGCCGATCGCCATGCTGGCGAATCCCGTGGCGATGGCCGAAACGTGATCGTCGGTGAGCGCCAGCACCGTGCCCGCAATGGCCGTTCCGAAGAGCGACGGCAGAAATGTCACCGTGGCCAGCCAGCGCCGACGGTAGGCGGTGAAGCATAGCAGGAACATCGCCGACACGGCCAGCGTGAGACACCGCATCGCGTCGCGGCGCAGCAAGGTGGCGTTGTCGAGCGCCATCCGGTGGCCGCCGGTGATCGCCACATGCACGCCGGGGAATTTCGCCTCCACCGCTTGCACCACTGGCGTGATCTCCCGCATGAGCGCGGCGCTCAACCGCGAGTCCGAAGAGCCAAATCCCGGCTCCGCCACCAGGAGAACGTGCCGGCCGTCGCCACTGGTGATGCGCCCCTCCACAATTTGCGCGCCGCCAAAACCCGCCTGCAACGGCAGCACCTTGGCGGCCATCAACGGCGTAAATCCCACCGGGTCCGCCGCCACGACGCTTTTCAGCACCAGGCCTTCCGGTCCGGCCAGTTTCTGCCGCATGCTGGTCAGATGTTCCCGGAGGGAGGCGGGGGTCAGCTTGCCGGTCAACGCGGCGGCGTCCGCCTCCGTAAACAGGTTCGGAAACGCGGTGGTTAAAAACTCAACCACCCGCCCCAGGCCGGCGGCATTGATCTGGTAGGTGATGCGCGTGAAGTTCCGGTTCGTGACCAGTCCGGCGTACACGGCGTCCGCCGCGGCGCCGAGCGCTCCGGGATCGCCCTGCAGGATGCCCACATCCACATAAAGCCGGTCAATCTGGCGAAACTTGCGCAACGCGTACCGATAATCCTGCACCTGGGCGTCGTTCCCCGGCAGCAGGTCCAGGATGTCCTCCTGCAATTGCACCCGCGACGAAATCACGAGCGCCCCCACCAGCAGCAACGCCGCCGTCACCAGCACCCCGCGGCGGTGCGCGATGAGCCAGAAATACAGGCGGGCGTAGAGGCGGTCCGTCATCGTTTTCGCAGCAGTTGCGCCACCGCATAGGTCCCGATCGTGCCCATCAACGCCACCCCGGCCGCCAGGGCGAAGCTGCCCAACACCCATTCCCACAGGTGCTCCCGGGCCGTCGCCCACCAGCCCGATCCCGAGAGCGCGGCGAAATCCGCGGCGAACGGACGCCCATGCAGCAGCCACGCACCGACATGCAACGAGCCATACACCAGGAACGGCACCATGGGCGGAAACGAAATGTTGCTGGCCACGACCACCACCGCCTTGTTCAAACGCAACCGGTGCGCGGTCCACAGCGCGAGCACCAGGTGCAGACCCCACAGCGGCGTCAGCCCGAAAAACAACCCCACGCCCACCGACGCCGCCATTTTGCCCGGTGCGTGCGCGTTGTCGGTAAAAAACTCCTTCACCGCCCGCCGGAAGCCCTGCCGCTCGCCGCGCGACCAGGCGGCGCGCAGCGACAGCGGCACGAACCACGCCTGCAGCACCAGCAGGATGTTCCGGTTGGTGATGTGGACAAAATCACGCACCGGCCGGAAGTGGGAACGTCCGGTGGCTCCGGACGCATAAGTGCATTGCACGGGCACCGGAAGAATCGTCGCGCCCACCCACGCGGCGCGCACGAGAAATTCCAGTTCGTAGGCGTAGCGGTTCGAACGGATTTTCAGTTGCTGCACCAGCGCCAGGGGATAGCTGCGAAAGCCGCATTGCGTGTCCCGCAAACGCACCCCGGTCGCCACGCGATACCAGAAACTGGAAAGGGCATTGGACCGCTGCCGGTGCCGTGGACATCCCGCCGCCTGCAGGTCGCGCACACCGATGAGCAGCGCGCCGGGATGCGCCGCCAGCGCGCCCAGAAATTTCGGCAAATCCGCCACAAAATGTTGCCCATCGGCATCCATGGTGATGGCGTGGGTGTAGCCCCGCTCCCGCGCGCGCTGAAAGCCGGCGCGCAGGGCCGCGGCCTTGCCGCGGTTCGGGCGCAAACACAGCACTTCGCAATCCGGCAATGCGGGCAGCGGCTCCGTGGACCCGTCATCCACCACCAGCACCGGCAGGACCGGCACCGCCGCCCGCGCCACCTGGCCCACCGTGGCCGCGTGGTTGTAGCACGGAATCAGCACGCAGGGTTTCATCGCCGGTCCACAAACATCCGGCGCTTCCGCGCCTCGGGCGGCTGCTGCCAGGCCTCAATTTCCGCGCGCGGCGCCAGGCGGATTTGCGGGGTGATTTTGGCGCGGGCCTGGAAGGCCTCCCGCAATTCCGGCAACCGCACCGGACCATGTACCAGCACTTCGATGCGATCGGACAGCTCGCTTTCCGGATGCGCCAGCACCACGAACGTCTCGACGCCCGGCACCTGCTCCAGGATCGCCGTCAACGTGGCGGGATAAAGCGAGACGCCTTTGACTTTCAGTTTGTGTTGGCGCCGTCCGACAATCGGCCCGAGACGCGGGGTGGTCCGACCGCAGGCGCAGGGTTCGCGGAACAATGCCGCGCAGTCGCCCGTCCGGTACCGCAGGAGCGGCATCCCCTCCACGCCCCAGGTGGTCGCCACCACTTCCCCGATCTCCCCATCCGCCACCGGCTGCCCCGCGTCATCGAGAATTTCCAGATGCAGCTGTTCGTCATGCAGATGCCCGCCCCGGCCTGCTTCGCATTCGCACAGCGAATTTGCCAGCTCCGTCACGCCGTACGTGGCGAAGACCCCGGCATTCCAGGCGTTCGCGAGCAGCGCCCCCGAACGATTCAACTGCCAGCGGGTGTCGCGGATCGGTTCACCGATGCAAATCAACTTGCGCACGGAGGCCGCCCGCAAATCCATTCCCTGTGCCTGGGCGGTTTCCGCCACCAAACGCAAAAAGGACGGCACGCCCACGATGGCGGTCGGTTGCACCCGCTGCAGCATCTCCAGCACGAACCGCGGCGAACCGGCGCCGGTGCGCACGATGCCGCAGCCAATTTCGCGCAACCCCAGCCAGTAAGCCAGGCCCGCCATGAAACAACGATCCAGCGCCACCGCGATCAACACCGTGTCGCCGGCGGTCAATCCCGCACACCCAAACGACAACTGTTCGTTGTGCGCCAGCCGCCGCACATCCGCGGCCGTCAACTGCCAGAGCAGCGGTTCGCCAGTCGTGCCGCTGGTCGTCACGAGCTCCACGATCCGTTCACGCGGCACGCAGCAAAAATCCGCCGGACGCGCGGACAGCGTTGCCTTGTCCAGCAGCGGCACCGCCGCCAGCGCCGGCACGGTGTCGTGATCCGCCAGCAGGGCGCGGTAATAGGGCGAGTGTTCCTTCACATAACGGAACGTCCCGGCCCAAAGTTGTGCGAATGTGCTGCTCACTTCAATCCGGTGGAGGTTAGTGAAGCCGCCGCCAAAACTCCAGCCGCCGCACCGGTCGCCAGGCAAAGCCCCATCACCCGCGCGCTGGCGATGGCGTCGGCCTCCGCGCTCAGGCACTTGCCGGCCATGAAGAGATTCTTGAGGCGTGCCGCCTGCAGACAGCCGGGCGGGATTTCGTAATGTGTGTGCGGCGGCAGATACCGGAACCGCGGCGGCCGCCCTTCCGGCCATTGTTCGATCGGCCACGCCCCCCGCGCCACCGCCCCGGGAAATTTGCGCCCCTCCAGCACATCCGCCCCGGTGAGCACTTGCCGCCCCACAATCATGCGCCCCGCGCGCGCCGCCTGCACAATGGCCTCCGGCAGGGTTTCGCAGCGGGCGAACCCGGAGACCTGCCGCTGCAAAAAGGAGATCAGCTCCGGCACTTGCTGCGGCGGACCGGCAAATTTGGCCGTAAACTCACCGGACGCCAGGCCCGGCTGCAAGTGCAGGGGAGGAAACCCCGCCCGCGCCAGGGGCAACAGCACTTGCGCCATCCCGGCCACCGAACTGCAGGCGCGTTGCACGTTGCGGAGCGGAAAAATGGTCGCCGGAGCCTGGGTGCGCGCGTCGGTGGCCAGGGTCTCCGCCCCGACGGCCTGCGCCACGACCGCCATGCCGCTGCAATCAATCACCGCTCCCACGCGAAGCTCATTGAGGTGCGTGATGCGAGCGCCCGCCCGGAGCACCTCTGCCACCGGCTGCCGCCATGCCGCGCGCAGGTTGGGCGTGTGCGCGACCAGGTGTGCCGCCCACTGCCGGAATCGTTCGGGGCGGTACGGCAGCACCCACAACCGCCCCATCCGGGTCGGGGCGCGCGTCTCCGCCACCGCCAGCGCGAATTCCCGGGTGAAGCCACCGTTCAGAAAATCTCCCGCGTCGTCGTACAACCCGCACAGCGTCGTCAACCCGCTGAACCCCCCGTTCCCCCCGGTCCCGGACGCGCGTCCAGCAGGCAGGTCGTTGCCCCGGCCCGCGCGGCACTCACTGCGGCCGCGATCCCCGCCGCACCCGCACCCACCACCGCGATGTCCACACCCGCCTTCACGGGGCGAGCAAGCGCTGTCGCAACCGGTCCGCAAACGCCGCCGCCTCCGGCTGCGAAAAATGCGGTTCCAGATGAAAGACGGTCAGGCGCATTTCCCCTCCGAAGTAAAAGAAGATCGCACCAATGCCCGGTGAGGGCGTGGTCGAACCGACGTGGGTGAAATCCGTGATGGTCGCGCCGCAAAAATGCGTGAGCAACGGCGTGACGTTCGCAGTGTCCCCGTAAAAGAACGAGCAGATTTCCCCCTGCAACCCGTGATGTTTGAGGATGTACAAATAAAGCGGAAACGGCAGTCCCCGGGACAATTCCGTGATGGCGGTGCCCGCTGCGATCCGCCGGGCGCGCAACGCCTGCGCCAGTTGCGTCTTCAGGGCGGTCACCGCCGCCGCCGTGCTGGCCAGCTGCTCCGGAAGAAACTGGACCATCAGCATCGCAATTTGATTGCTGAACAACGGTTCAGTGGTGCCCTTGGGACGCAAGCTGACCGGGATCGGCAGCACGTAACTCGGCGAGGGCCGGCCCACCTGCCCATGCAGGTGATGCAGCTCGACCGCCGCGACTGCAGCATGAAACTGGGCATCGCCCAGCGCACCGCAGAGTTGCGCCCCGTTGGCCCGGATGCGGGCGGTTTCCGCGGCGGAGAATTTTTCCACGTGATGACGCTGAACCTTTGGCGCGCCGGGAAACCGGACCCCCACCGTGCGCGGCGCGGCCTGGCAGAACTCGGTCAGTTGCTGCACGTTTTGGCGCGCCAATCTGAACCGTTCCCGCAGTGGAAGCCGGGGGCGCGGGGCGGCCGGCGGCAGCGCCGGAAGCGCAACCTCCTCGCGCCCGACCACGGCCAGGAAATGCTCCGCACTCAACGCATCCATCAAGGCATGCGTCCACGTAAAGACGAGATCCATTTTGCCGGCCGCGGTCGCAATCAAATCAAAGCGGAACAATTCCCCGCCCCGCACGTTCAAGGGTTCGTCGCCCAGTTTTTCCGTGAGACCGGGTTGCGCCGGATGCACGCGCACCGGCGGAAATCCGGGGGGCGCCGCCACCGGTTTCCAGCGGGGGGTGAACCATCCACCGGGCCGGGCGCGCAAGATCGGGTGTCGTTCCGCCAGCATGGCGAGCCGCTGCCGCAAGACGGAGGGCGCGATGACGCGATCCAAGGCCAGCACGATCTGGCAGGAATTGCCGGCATATCCTTGCCGCCGCAATTCGTAATCGAACCCGAGCATCAGGTAGTCGGCACCGTTGAGGGGCAGGTCAGCGGGCATTCAGCAGGCGGGCGAGGGTCTCCGCCAGCGTACGAACATTCTGCAGGGCGGCGGTGGTGATTTCACTTTCGGGAATCCAATAGCCATGATCGGTTTCAATGAACACCAGCAGACGCACCAGCGACATGGAATCGAACCCGGCGGCAATCAGATCCAGCTCCGGCGTCACCGGCACGTCCGGCGCAAACACCTCGCGGCGCAGAAAGTCCAGCAATTGGGCTTCGATTTCGGTTGGATTCGTCATTCGGGCCGACTGGCGGCGCGGCGAATCTTGCCAGTGACCGGGGTGCGGGGCAAGACGGCACATGATCGTCCGGGCACAACTGCCGGCATAAAGGTCCGCGACCAGCTTCAGCGCCTGCCCAGCGGCGCGGTTCATCAACGGTCCCGCCGGAACAACCAGCGGGTGGAGGAATTGCGGGGAAACCCGGCCGGCCCGATACGGGGGCGTTGGGGCCGTCAATCCACGCCGCGCCGCGCCGTCACACCGGCGGGGCAACGCGGCGAATTTTCCCCGTGACCGGCGTGCGGGGCAAGGCGGTGACCAGGTGAAAACGCATCGGAATCTTGTAGGCGGCCAGACGTTCGCGGCAATGCGCGCGCAACAGATCGAGGCTCATCTCGGGATGGCGCAGCACCACTTCCGCCTCCACTACCTCGCCCAAATGCGGATGTAGCGCGCCGAACACGCGCGATTCCCGCACCCCGGAATGTTGATTCAACACCGCCTCGATCTCCTCGGGAAACACCTTGCGCCCCGCGAGATTGATGACGGCAGTTTTGCGTGAAAGCAGATAAAGAAAACCGTCCGCGTCCATGCGTCCGAGGTCGCCGGTGGCAAACCAGCCGTCACGCAAAAGTTGCGCGCGCGAAACCCACGGGGCGACGTAGGCGTCGCAAATCCCCGGCCCGCGCACGGCCAGTTCCCCGCAACCGTCGGCGTCCGGCTGCTGCACCTCGATTTCCAGGTCGCCCGCCGCCCGGCCCACGGAATTCCAGCGCCCGCGCGGGTCGCCGGTGTTCAACGCCACCAGCCCCAGTTCAATCACCCCCAGCGCCTGGGTCAACGGCAGCGCAAAGCGCTGCAAAAAATCCCGCGCCACCGCTTCCGGCAGGGCGCACGTCGTGGACACCGCCAGGCGTACGGACGTGATTTGTGCGCCGGAATTGTCCCGCGCAAGCATCGCGTATTGGAACGGCGCGGCATAAAGGATCGTTCCCCGCCAGCGATTCACCGCGTCGAGAAAAGGCCTGGCGGTGACGTGCCGCGCGAGCACGAGCGTCGCGCCGACCTCGATGTAGAGCGCGATGGTGATGAGAAAATGATGCGCCATGGGCAGGCACCAGATGATGGTGTCCTCCGCGGTGATGCCGAACGCCCGGTTGGCCGACAGCACCCGGGCGCGGATCGTTTCATGGGTCAGCGCCACGCCCTTGCGGGCGCTGGTCGTGCCGGAGGTGAACCGGATGAAGGCCAGATTCAAACCGTGATTATCCGGCGGAGTTGGAGGAGGCAACGGGGTGAAAAAAATCTCCGGCGCGAGCGCCACACTGGCGGCGCGCGGTTTGGACGTGACCCAGCCCTGCAATTGCAGGGTGGCAAGGATCTCCCGCGCCTCGGCCTCGGAACATTCCGTGGGCACGGGAATCACCACCGCTCCGCAACGCCAGAGCGCATAGGTCAACGCGACGTAACCGGCGCTGTTTGCATAAGTGAGGCCGATGCGCTGCCCCGGCTGAACGCCCTGGGTTTGCAGCGCGGCCGCCAGCCACCTGGTCTGCTGCAGCAGGGCGGCGTAGGTGATCACCGTGTCGTCGGCAATGATCGCCGCCTTCTCCGGCCGGCGCCGCGCGCTGTGCACGAGCGAATGGAACAAATTCACGGCGTCATTCACGGCGTCATTCATGGCGGCGGCAGTTTTCATGGAGCAGCTGGCGAATCCGCCTCCCAAACGATTTGACCATCCACAACCGTCAGCCGGGCCTGCACCGCGTCGAGCGAGGCGGGCGCCACCGCGTGGATATCCCGATCCAACATCACCACGTCCGCCAGCTGGCCCGGCACCAAACGACCTTTCACGCGCTCTTGAAATTCCGCGTAGGCCGAGCCGACCGTGTAAGCGTAAAGGGCCTCGTCAAGCGTGATTTTTTGCTCCGGAATCCAGCCGTCGGGATGGCGGCCGTCCAACGTCTGCCGGGTCACGGCCGCCTTGAGGCCCGGCATCGGCGCCAACGGCGCCACGGTCCAATCCGTGCCAAAGGCAAGGACCGCACCCGCGTCCAACAACGAGCGAAATGCATAGGCCCCGCGCGCCCGGACCGCACCGATCCGCTTTTCGCACCACCGCCCGTCATCCGCGCAATGAACCGGCTGCACGGAGGCAATCACCCGCTGCCGGCCGAACCGCGGGAGGTCCTGCGGACGCAAGTGCTGTGCGTGCTCGATGCGGAAACGCCGGTCCGCCGGGCCATTCGTCCGCGCCACCTGTTCATACAAATCCAGAATCGCGGCATTCGCCCGGTCGCCAATGGCGTGGAGGATGATCTGCAGACCGGCGCGATCCGCCGCCAAAGCGCGGCGCAACATGATCCCCTCGGGAAACATCTGGTCGAACCACAAGCCGCGCGTTTCCGGGGCATCCGTGTACGGTTCAAAAAACAACGCGGTGGTGGCCCCCAGACTGCCGTCGGCAAATCCCTTCAAGCCGCCAATCCGCAGCCAGGGGTCGCCAAACGCCGCGCCCACCCCGACTTGTCCCAGGGCCTCCCAGGAAACGATCGAGCGCACCGCATAAAGGCGCGTCTTCAGTTCGCCGCGCGCCAGCAGACATTGATACAACCCGACGTCTTCCCCGGCGGATAGATCCTGCACGCTGGTCACGCCCAGTGCGGCGGCGTGTTCCGTGGCCGCGCGCGCGGCGGCCAGCTTTTCCGCGCGCGTGGGCGGCGGGATGATTTTTTCCACCAGTGCCATGGCGGCATCCTTCAGAATCCCGGTCGGTTCGCCCCGCGCGTCGCGCCCGATCACTCCCCCCGGCGGCTCCGGGGTGGCGCGGGAAATACCCGCCAGTTGCAGTGCCCGGCTGTTGGCGAGAGCCAGGTGTCCATCCAAACGCTCCACGAACACCGGATGCCCGGGGGTCACCGCGTCAATCAACTGCCGGGTGGGCAGCCGCGCGCCGGGAAAGTTTTCGTGATCCCAGCGGCCGCCCAGGATCCAGCGCCCCGACGGCAATCGGCTGGCAAACGCGCCAAGGCGTTGCGCCAGTTCCTCCGGCGCCCGCGCGCTGCGCAAATCCACCTGGGTCAGCGAAAAACCTCCCATCAGCCAGTGCGCGTGCGCATCGTTGAACCCCGGAAGCACCGTGCACCGTTGCGCATCAATCAAGCGCGTGCCCCTTCCCGCCAGCGCAAGCAATTCGGCAGTCGTGCCGACCGCGACGATGTGCTTGCCGGCGATGGCGATGGCCTCGGCCCGCGGGCGGGTGCGGTCCATGGTGCAGACGGCGGCGTTGTGGATGAGGAGCTGCGGCGTGAGTGCCGCCGGGATGGCCGACGTGGAAGGACTGGACATAGGACAATTGCTTGCAAAGCCGGCCGCCGGCCCTTCACGGGCCGTCCGACGGCCGGGCCGCGCAGGGCCATGATGCGGGACGGCCCGCGCCGAGACCAGCAAAAGGATGGGCAGCCCTCCCTCCGTCCGGACAAACGCTATTTGGAAACGTCCTTGGTATAGGCGCTGACGAATTTGATTTTCGCGTCCTTGGCGGCGTCCATGACCTTGACGATCTGCCCGAAGGGCGCCGCCTTGTCGGCGTTGATCGCGAGTTTCAAGTCGGGATTTTTGAGCACACGGGAAATCAGCTCGCCGCGCAGGTTGCCCACCGTCACGGGCAGCGCGTCGGCGGTGGCCCCCAGCCGCAGGCTCCCCTGCGCGTCAATGCTCACCACCAGTGGGGGCGCCTCGTGCGCGTCCGCCTTTTCGCCCTGGGTGGATTCGGGCAGCGCCAGTTTCATCGCGTTCTGCTGGCGGAAGGTGGTGGTGGTCATCAGAAAAATCAGCAGCACGATCAACACGTCAATCAGCGCCACGATGATGATGGCGGGGGGCGAACTGCGTTTGCGGGGATAGAAGCGCATGCCGGCGTTCGCTCAGTTCCGGTACAGCCGGTGCAACAACTCGTCGCACAGCGTTTCCATCTCCACGGCGAGCATCTCGACTTTTTTGGAGTAATAACTCCATGCCACCAGCGCGGGAATGGCAATCAACAGCCCGATCAACGTGGCCTTCAAAATCATGCTGATGCCGTGCGCCAGCTTCGCCGCATCGTTCAATCCCGACAGCCCCACGTCCTCGAACGTGTCCATCATCCCCACAATGGTCCCCACCAGCCCCAGCAACGGTGCGATGCCGACGATGATTTCCAACACCACCAGGCCCCGTTCCAGTTTGACGATTTCATGGCGGGCGCGCGTTTGCAGCGCGGCCTCGTTCTCCTCGCGCGGCCACTCAAGCTGCTGGGTCAGGACCAGCAGCAGCCGGCCGAGCGACGACGGGTTGCGTTCACAGGCCCGCTGCAAAGGTGACGTCGCCGCGCGCGACTCACAGTTGCGCACCGCGGTTTCAATCTCCGGCGGCACGACTTTTTTCCAGCGCAGCGCCAGCCCGCGTTCCACGATGAACGCCAGGCCAATCACCGAGGTGATGAACAGTAAAACGTAAACGATCGTTTCCATGTGCTGCCAATGTATGGGTTGCCGGGTTGTTCGTCAGTTGTAATAAAAAGTGAAGGTGATCCGCCGGGAATCCTCCCCCACCGCCAGGCGCATTTCGCGCGTCCATTCGCCAAACGGCGCGGGATCACGAATCGCCTTGACGCACATCAGGGACAACGTCTCGGTCACGGTGTTTTCCTGCACCTGCAGGTTGCTGATTTCACCCTTGTAATTCAGGGTGAATTGCACCACCACCCGGCCCGGTTTGTAACCTTCGTAACTCAGGTTGTCCAGCAGGTCGTACCAACGCGTGGAAACCGCGTCAATGAACATCCGGTCATACGCGCCGAAGCCGGTGGCCTTCACGTTATACGAGGCATTGGGGCGCTGCGTCGCCCCGCCCTCCACCCGGGCGCGCTGGCCGGCGGCCTGATTTTTCTGCAACAGCGCTTCGCGGATGGTGCGGGGCCGGTGCCGCTCCGGTGGCGGGCGCAGATCCGCCCTGGCAATGGCCATCGTCCCGGGCTTGAGCGGCGGTGTTTCCTGCGGCCGCGGCGGATCAGGCAGCAGCTGGTCATACTGGCTGGGGCGGCCCGCCTCCTCCAGCTTCGGCACTTCCTTCACCTCTCCGGCCAGCTGCGGCTCGGGCAGCTGCCGGTCTTCGGTCGGATTCGCCGCGATGGCATTGCGGTCCGAATAGTATTTGGCCTCCCGGGGCGGCTCCGGAACGGACTGGTCCTCATACACGTTCATGAACATCAGCGGCTCGCGAGACTGTGCGGACACCGGTTCGGCCGCCGGCGGCGCGGCGGGCGGCCGCCGGAAGGTCAGATTCAATTTTTGCGTCACCGCCACCGCCCCCCACAACCCCAGATGCACGACCAGCGAAATGGCCAGAGCCAGCCCAAACTTGGCGAACTCCGGCCGCCCGAGGCGCAAGGTCACTCTGTCCGTGTGGTCAACCACCATGGGAAATCAGATTGCCGCAGGCTGCGTGCCGGGGCAATAGTTTAGCGTGCCTTTGCCCCGGGAACGAAGTGTTCCGCGCGCCGTCCCGCGACGGAGTCACCGGAGCGCCCGGGCGCACCTGTGCGGCCGGGGCCGCGCCGCCATAAAAGCACCGGGCCGCCGGAATCCCGGAATTCCCCCGCCCCCAACCCGCGGGCAAATTCCTTTCGACGTTCACGTCACCGGACATTAACTTTCCCGCTGCATGTCTGCCGCCGCGCAACTCACTCCCATGATGGCGCAGTATCGCCGCATCAAAGGCGAACTGCCCCCGGACGCATTGTTGCTGTTCCGGCTGGGCGACTTCTACGAGATGTTTTTTGAGGATGCCCGGGAAGGCGCGCAGCTGCTGAATCTGGCGCTCACCGCCCGCAACGGCATCCCCATGTGCGGTCTGCCCTTTCACGCCGCCAGCAGCTACATCGGCCGCCTGCTCAAGGCCGGACGCAAGGTCGCCATCTGTGAACAGACCGAGGACGCCAGGCCCGGCAAACTCGTCCACCGGCAGGTCACCCAGATCCTCTCGCCCGGCACACACTTCGACGAACGCATGCTCACCGCCGAACGCAATAATTTCCTGGCGGCGGTGGTGCAACGCGGCCCCGTCTCCGGCCTGGCGCTGGTTGATCTCACCACCGGCGATTTTCTGACCACGGAGGTAGAGTCGGGCCCCGCCCTGCTGGGCGAGCTGGAACGCCTGCGCCCCGCCGAAATCGTGCACCCGCTGGAGGCCACCTCGCTCCGCGATCTGCTCGTGGGAAGAAGCGCGCCCCTCACCCCGCCCGATGGGGAGCGGGTGGCAAAGCCGGGTGAGGAGTTTCAACTTTCCACATCCAATTTTGGTTGGGTTCTCACTCCCTACGACGATTGGACGTTCGCACCCGAAACCGCCACCTTCACGGTGCGGGATCATTTCCAGGTCGCGTCGCTCGACGGTTTTGGCCTGAAAAACCACCCGGCAGCCCTCGGCGCGGCGGGCGCCGTCCTGCACTACCTCATCCACCACCTGCGGCGCGATGTGCAGCACCTCACGCGGATTTCCTTCTACCAACCCACGGATTACCTGGCGGTGGATTACACCACGTTGCGGCATCTGGAAATTCTCGAGCCGCTGCAACGCGATGCCTCCCGCACGGCCTGTTTGTACGGCACGCTGAACCGGACCCTGACGCCCATGGGCGCACGGCTGCTGCGCAACTGGCTTTCGCAGCCGCTCGCCGCCGTCGAGCCGATCCGGCAGCGGCAGGAGACCGTCGCCCGGTTCCTGGAACACGCGCCCGCGTTGACCGCATTGCGCGGGCAGCTCGGCAACGTCCGCGACCTCGAGCGCACGCTGGGCCGGCTCAGCACGGGCAGCGGCAACGCGCGGGATCTGGTCGTGCTGCGGCAGGCGCTGGAACAAATTCCCGCATTGCGGCAAACCCTGGCGGCGGTGGGGCCAGCATCCCCGCAGGCGGACACGTTAATGCAAACGGCCCTCGAAACCCACGCGGACGCCTGCCACCCCGGCTTGCTGGAACAACTCACCGCGCAGCTCACGGCCTTACCCGACCTGGTCGCCCTGATCGCGCGCGCCATCGTGACGGAGCCGCCGCTGACCGTGAAGGAAGGTGGATTGATTCGCGACGGTTTCAGCCCGGAATTGGATGCCTTGCGCGACGCCCAGCGCCGGGGCAAGGACTGGCTCGCCAAATTGCAGCAGGACGAAAGCGAACGCACCGGCATCGCCTCGCTCAAGGTGCGGTTCAACTCCGTCTTCGGTTATTTCATCGAGGTCACCAAAGCGAACCTCGACAAGGTGCCCGCACATTACCTCCGCAAACAAACCATCGCCAACGGCGAGCGGTTCATCACCCCGGAGCTGAAGGACATGGAGGGAAAAATCCTCGGCGCCGAAGAACGGGGCGTGAAGCTGGAATACGAACTGTTCCAGCAACTGCGCGAAAACGTGCTCCAGCAACTGGCCACGATCCAGCACACCGCCGGCGCACTGGCGCAGCTGGACGTGCTGGCGTCCTTTGCCGAAACCGCGCGCCTGCACGATTATTGCCGGCCCGAAATCGGGGACCACGGCCGCCTGGAAATCACCGACGGTTGCCATCCCGTGCTCGCGCAGGGTTTGATGGAGGAACGCTTTGTCCCGAACGATTGCCGCCTGGGCAGCAGCGCCAGCCCGGCCGCCTCCGGGGCGACAGCCGGCGTGACCGCTGAAGCTCCCGCCCAGATCGCGCTGATCACCGGGCCCAACATGGCCGGCAAATCCACCTACATCCGCCAGGTGGCGTTGCTCACGTTGCTCGCCCACACGGGCAGCTTCCTCCCCGCCCGGGCCGCGCGAATCGACCTGGTGGACCGGATTTTCACCCGCATCGGGGCCAGCGACGATCTGGCGCGCGGCCAGTCCACCTTCATGGTGGAGATGAGCGAGACCGCCAACATTCTCAACCATGCCACCCCGCGCAGCCTGGTGATTCTCGACGAAATCGGCCGCGGCACGAGCACGTTCGACGGACTTTCGCTGGCCTGGAGCATTGTCGAACACCTGCACAATCAAGTCGGCGCAAAAACCCTGTTCGCCACGCACTACCATGAACTGACCGAACTCGCGCAACGCCTGCCCCGGCTCAAAAATTTCAACGTCGCCGTGCGCGAATGGCATGACGCCATTGTGTTCCTGCGTAAAATTGTCGCGGGCGCCACGGATAAGAGCTACGGCATCCAGGTCGCCCGGCTGGCGGGCGTGCCCAAGCCCGTGGTGGAGCGGGCGAAGCAAATCCTCATCAATCTCGAGGCGTCTGAATTGACCCCCGAAGGCGGCGTGCGGGTGTCCCGCCGCCAGGAGGAACGGGATAAACTCCGGCAACTGCCGCCGACGCCACAGTTGGATTTGTTTGGATGAACCGTCCCCCCGCCGCACCGCCCGTGAATCTTTCCAATATTTGATGTTGGTTTGGCGGCGCGAGGATTTTATGCTCCGTCCGTTCGAACGAATGAAACTGGTTCCGGATTCTGCATCCGAAATAGAGGTCAGTGGGCGGGCCTGGCGTTTTGTCCAGGCCTTTGTGCGGGAGCCGCTGAAGGTTGGGGCCATCTGGCCCAGCTCCGGGCATTTGTCGGAAGCCATCGTGGCCGCCTGCCACTTTGCCCCCGGTGACACTGTGGTGGAACTGGGCCCCGGCACGGGGAACTTCACCAAACGGTTGCTGCATCGCCTCGGCCCCGATGGCCGGCTCGTGGCCCTGGAATTAAGCGAAACAAACGTCAACGTGTTGCGCCGGCGCTTTCCGCGCAGCGAAATCATTTTCGACTCCGCCGAATACCTGGGGAAATACGTGCCGGCCCGCAGCGTCCGCTGCGTGATCAGCGGTCTGGCGTGGAGCAACATGCTGCCCGCCCATCAATCCCGCATTTTGAACGCGCTGGAAGCGGCGCTGGCGCCCGGCGGGGAGTTCGTCGGGTTCGCCTACAAACACGCGCGTTACTTCCCGACCACCATCTGCTTCCGCCGGCTGCTGCGCCAACGTTTCGCGACCCTGGAAACCCTCCCCACCATCTGGCGCAATCTGCCTCCGGCGTACGTGTTTCGCTGCCGCAAACTGGGTTGAACGATGAAACTGATGGGCATCGGCGATGAGGCGGGCGCGAGCTTGGTCACCCAACTGGCAGCCACGCAAGAACTGGGCTGGAAATTCATTGAATTGCGCACCGTGGAAGTCGCGGGACATCCCAAGGCCAACTTGCACGAGCTCTCGGATGCCGCATTCGATGCGGCGGCGCAATTGATCGAACCATCCGGCATCCGGGTTTACTGCTTCGGCTCCACCGTGATGAACTGGGCGAAAAAATTGACCGATCCGTTCGCCGTCACGCTCGCGGAAGTGCAGCGTTGCATCCCCCGCATGCAACGCCTGGGGACGAAATTCGTCCGCATCATGAGCTTCAAACCCGGCGAGGCCGAATACCAAACACCGGCGGAAGTGTTCCGCCGCGTGAAGGACGTGACCCACCGCTTCCTTGATGCCGGGCTGCAGCCGGTTCACGAAAACTGCATGAACTACGGTGGTATGAGCTGGCAACATACGCTCGAACTCCTCGACCGCTGCCCCGGCTTGAAACTGGTCTTTGACACCGCCAACCCGGTGTTCAATCCGGACCGCAGCCGTCCCCGGCCCTGGCCGCGGCAGGACGCCTGGGAATTCTGGACACACGTCCGCGATCACGTCGTTCACCTCCACATCAAGGACGCGAGCTACGATCCCGCCACCAACACCGAAACCTACCACTGGCCGGGAGCAGGCCAGGGTTGCGTCCGGGAAATTTTAGCCGACGCCCAACAACGCGGTTATGCCGGCGGCCTGAGCATTGAACCGCACATGGTCACGGTGTTCCACGATCCGCAAGCCGCGCCACACGCCCCCGCGGAGGCCGCGCGCAAAAACTTTGTCGCGTATGGGCAACGCCTGCAGGCGCTGCTGCCCTGACCCGTCCGCGTTCGCATGAGCATCCCGCTGCTCCAGGCTCACTTCGCCGTGGCGGTCAGCGCCATTTCCGGTGTGCTGGCCGCCAGTGGCAAGCGGGTGGACCTGTTTGGCGTGGTGGTCCTGGGGCTGGTCACCGCCCTCGGCGGCGGCACCACGCGCGATCTCATCCTGGATCGCCCGGTGTTCTGGCTCGCCAGCACCGACTACGTGATCAATGCCGCCGGGATTTCCACGCTCGCCTTCTTTGCAATCCGGTTTTGGAACGTGCCCCAACCCGCCCTGGTGGTGGCGGATGCGTTTGGCCTGGCGCTCTTCACCATTTTGGGCGCGGCTATTGCCTTGCAGGCGGAGGTCGGCGCCACCAATGCAGTCGTCCTGGGCGTCATTACCGGAGTGGCCGGCGGCCTCCTGCGGGATGTCCTGGTAGGGGAAATTCCCCTCGTCATGCGCACCGGAATCTATCTCTACGCCACCGCCTCGGTGGTGGGCGCGACTGTTTACGTCCTCCTGGAGGCCTACCACGGCGGCAACCATTTGAACCGCGCCATCGGTATCGGCACGACGCTGCTCCTGCGCCTGCTCTCCATCCGTTGGAAAGTTTCGCTGCCGGAATTCCCGAAGTAACTGCCGCGCGGAAATCGCCGGCAAACCGCGGTGGCCGTCGCCATCGGCGCCTATCTGCTGATCGGCCACCGGAGCATTTACCCGGATCAGCCGCTCGCCTACCCCAAATCCTCCTGGATCCAAATGCGACCGGAAATGTCCGTCGGCCAGGGCAAGGTGCGACTTTCCTATGGCCTGCTGAAATGGTGGCATCAACGCTTCCACCGCTGAGAATTTGTTTTGCGCAGGAGGGAAGTTTGCGCTGAAATCACCCCAATAGCCGCGCAGATGAAGATGTTGCACCAGAACACCAACCTCACCAAGGCGCGCAGGGGAACGCATGGCGTGGTGGTGAGTTTCAGGCGCGGCTTGGACTTGAGCGGGAGCATTCAAGGCGCGGGCAGCGCGGGCAGCGTGGGCGGCGTGTTGGCGGTGAAGGCGGGCAGCTCTGCGCAATGCAGCGCGATGGCCAACACCACGCATTTCACCTGTTACGATGGGAATGGAAACGTCACGGCGCTGGTGAACACGGCGGACAGCAGTGAGAGTGCCCGCTACGAATACAGCCCGTTCGGCGAGCCGTTGCGCGCAACCGGTCCGCTGGCCCGGCTCAACCCGATCCGCTTCAGCACGCAATACGCGGATGACGTGACCGATGACACCAAGTATCTGCATCGGGATTATCAAGCGGATGCGGGCAGGTGGCCAAACAGAGATCCTATCGGGGAACGAGGGGGACTTAATCTTTATGCTTTCGCGGAGAACAACCCTGTGAATTGGATTGATCCGCTGGGACAGAGCGCCTGTGGCGATTGGAAAAAATCAAAAGATTTGGTCGATTGGCTGCGCTGTTGCACTGAGCAGTTTTCAAAGAAGGCGTGCATTCCCAGCCTGAGAGGGCCGGGTTACATGGCTCGTTTCAATGCCTGTCGTTCTGCTTGCATGCTGACGGATGGGGAGCAAGGCCCAAATCTTCCTCAACCCGGAAAACCTAAAGATTCCACAGAGAATCCGAACCCAAAGATTCCGGACATTTCAATCCCGGACCCTCCAAAGAAGTGACGACTGTTGGCCAGCTTATGAAGACTCTGAAATTTCTCGCACTTTGCCTTGTGGGTTGTGCCATTCTTGCCTTTGCCGCCGAGGAAGGAGCACCCCAAAAGGTTTACACCAAAGAGCAGGTGAAAGATCTGATAGCGGACTTGGAGGTGGGCAACGCGCTAAGTTCGGTAGTGGTTTTGGAAGCTCTCCGCCGAGGCGACACTCAACAAGCAATTGAGGCGCTCGAATTCAGTGTTGACTCGTCGGTAAGCTCAATAGCTGCGAGGTTGAAAGGGCAACCGGTAGATCAGAGCAGTTCCGTGCATCAAGGTCTGTTGAAGGTGAAAGTATATCGACAGAGGCATCCCCGCAGCACGGCTACGAACAATCTTGGTCACGCATTCGACGAGATGCAAAAGCCGGTTGTTGAGAAAGCAGCCGTTTTCTTGAAATCTGTCGAGAAATAGTCGGCCGTCCCGCACAAGCGGTGAGAAGGAATCTGGCTCGCCTGATACCCTTTCCGTCGCCGCTTTGCCCCGACGCTGCGCGTAAAGAGGTCTTAGTATTGACAACTATTGTGCTGCCACTCACAGTCAGTGGCATGGCCCGCAATCAACGCATGGAGGATCCCGGAAGGATTGCTCCTGTGCGGAGTCCCGGGACGCAGTGCGAGGCATTTTTCAATACTAATCCAACGCCTCGCATCGCTCGCCGTCCCGGGCAACGTTGGGAGGCGGTGTCGCGGATGGCGAACGGATTGCGGCTGGGTCCGGCGGGGCGCTGGAACAACCGGCGGCATGACTTCCTGCCGCACGGCAGCCAGCGAACCGCGCCGAAAACCGCCTTCTTCCAATTGGTCCCTTACAAGCATGAAAACATCGAAGCTCAAATCCACGCGGGGACTCTCGCGACGACAGTTCATCGGCACGGCGGCGCTGGCTTCCTCGGCCTTCATGGTGTTGCCGAGCCGGGTGCTGGGCCGCGGCGGGTTCAAGTCGCCCAATGAAAAGCTGAACATCGCCGGCATCGGCGTTGGCGGGCAGGGCGGCCATGACCTCAGCCAGTTGACCAGCGAGAACATCGTGGCGTTGTGCGACGTGGATGCCGCCCACGCCGGCGGGGTGTTCCGGCGCTACGCCGGCGCGAAAGTCTTCAAGGATTACCGGAAGATGCTGGACGAACAGAAGGACATTGACGCCGTGGTCATCGCCACACCGGATCATCAGCACGCCATCATCTCCATGGCGGCAATGCGTGCCGGCAAACACGTGTATTGTGAAAAGCCGTTGACGCACACGGTGCGGGAGGCCCGCCAACTCACCCAGACCGCGCGCGAATACAAGGTCGCCACGCAGATGGGCAACCAGGGCCAGGCGTCCGAGCAAACCCGGCGGTTGTGCGAGTTCATGCTGGACGACGCCATCGGGCCCGTGCGCGAGGTGCATGTGTGGACGGATCGGCCGTCCAACGGATTGTTCAACGAGTATTGGCCGCAAGGCGTCGAGCGTCCGAAGGACACGCTGCCCGTGCCCAAGACGTTGGAGTGGGATTTGTGGCTCGGGCCGGCGCCGGAGCGACCGTACAATCCAATTTATCTCCCGTTCCGCTGGCGGGGCTGGTGGGACTTCGGGACGGGCGCGCTCGGCGACATCGGCTGTCACGCCTTCGATCCCGTGTTCCGCGCGCTCAAGCTCGGCGCGCCCACGAGTGTCGAGGCGAGTTCCACGCGGGTGAACCAGGAAACGTATCCTCTGGCCTCGATGGTCACGTATCAATTCCCGGCGCGCGGCACAATGCCGCCGGTGAAGCTGACCTGGTACGACGGTGGATTGCGTCCGCCGCGCCCCGAGGAACTGGAGGCCGGCGAAATGATGGGAGCGAACGGCCATCTGTTCGTCGGCGACAAGGGAAAGATTCTGAATCAAGAAGGCTACCGCCTCTTGCCGAAATCGCGGGCCAAGGCCTATGGCGATCCGCCGAAGAAGCTCGCCCGGTCCATTGGTCATCACAAGGAGTGGATTGCCGCGTGCAAGGGCGGTGCGCCCGGCGGATCGAACTTCGACTGGGCCGGTCCGTTGACCGAGGCCGTGTTGCTGGGCAACGTGGCGCTGCGGCTGCAGATGCGCGAGGAACTCACCAAGAAGAAGCTGCTGTGGGACAGCGCGAACCTCAAATTCACCAACTCGGACACGGCAAATCAATTTCTCCAGACCGAGTACCGCAAGGGTTGGAAGTTATGAGTTTGGCGCCGTGAGAGGTTGCGGTCGGCGTCAAGTTTCGGTGGATGGATCGCAACGGGATGCTTCGCACCAACTACATCTTTGTTGACTTTGAAAGCGTCCAGGAGACTGATTTGGAGCGAATCGCCGTCAAGCCCGCGCATGTGACTTAGGTTTTGGGTGGACGTCACCAGAAGCTGCCGCCGGTTCTGGTCAAGACCCCCGCAAAGGCACTTTCACCGGATGATCTGAAGCAGACCATCGAGGTCTTGATGGCGCGAAAGGTTGTCGGGGTCAACGCCACAAATGAAGTTGCGTACGAGCTCTGACGAATGAATTTCCACCACCCGCCCAATCGAAGCCGATGCGTGCGGCCCTTTCCATTCCCAGCGGCATTTTCGCGGCGCCGCTGCGAATGGATAACCGCTTGACGATTGGCCTGATTTTCCGATGCAAGCGAACCCCCATCGGGCCGCTCCCGACCGAAGTCAGGGCAACAACAAACAAGTCACCGGAACCAGCCGGGCACGCGAACAAACAGGGAACTGAAATGCGTCCCCCACCGGCCGGGCTGCTGGCCACGATGCGCTCACCCAATGTTTCACACGCGCTGGAGCGCATCACGGGCGTCTTCAAGGGCAGCGCGCAGCGGCAGATTATTCTGCAGCTCTCGAACGCGCTGCAGGAGATCAGCGCGCAGGAACTGCTTGCGGCGGCGGATCGCACGCGGCGGTCGCCGGTGTCCGAATTGGTGATGGCCAGCGGCGCGGTGCGGAATCCGATCCGCGAGAACCGGGTGCATCCCCTGGAGGACATCCTGCAGACCAGACGCAAGGAGGGCATGGTGCTGATGGATAATTGCCTCTACGACCTCTCCTGCAAGAGCCTCATCAGCTACGACACCGCCGTGAGCCAGGCGCGCCCCCTGCGAACGCATCACGCGTTCGTCTGCCCGACCTCCCGCCGGATGTTCCGGTCGTTCGTAATCCGGAATAGACAAGCGACCTCGATTCCGCGCAAGCTGGAGTCCAGGGCGATGAGCGCACACACCCGGGGTTGGCCGGTTGGGTGCCCCGGATTCCAGGACGGGTGGGATTGATGAACATGTTGAACGGGCTTCCGAAGGATGGGGGTTTTGCTCCCGCCCAAGGCCCTCATTTTGCGCCCAACCGACTTCGCAACGCCTCGCCCCGCCGTCAACCATGACCGCTGCGCGCCCAATCCCGCCATCCGCGACTCCGCCCCTGGTGCGGTTGACCGGCATCACCAAGCGGTTCGGCCCGGTCACCGTGCTGCACAATGTGCAGTTGGAAATTGCACCGGGCGAAGTCCATGTCCTGGCCGGCGAAAACGGGGCGGGCAAGAGCACTTTGATAAAAATCCTGGCCGGCATTCACACCGATTTCGAAGGGCGCATCGAATACGGAGGCCGGGAAGCGCGCCCGCGTTCACCGTTGGAAGCGGGCGCCCTCGGCGTGGCGGTGATTCACCAGGAATTGTCCCTCATTGGTCCGATGAGCGTGGCCGACAACATTTTTCTCGGCCGCATGCCGACGCGCAACGGATTTGTCTGCGACGCGCGCCAGCACGAGGAAGCCCGACATTGGGTGCGACAGCTCGGGCTGGAACTGGACGTGCGCCGTCCGGTGGAACACTTCCCCATTGCCGTCCAGCAACTCATCGAGATCGCCAAAGCCTTGAGTCAGAACGCCAGGGTCCTCGTGATGGACGAGCCGACGAGCGCATTGAACGCGACCGAGGTTGAAACCCTCTTCGGGCTGATCCGTTCCCTGAAAGCGCGCGGCTGCGGGATCGTTTACATCACGCACAAGATGGAGGAGATCGGACGGATCGCGGACCGCATCACGGTGCTGCGCGACGGAGAATGGGTTGGCACGGCGCCGGCCCAAGACCTCTCATCGGCCCGGTTCATCCAATGGATGGTGGGGCGTGAACTGGGCCAGCAATTTCCGCGGCGCGCCCCCCAGCCGGGGGCGGAGCGATTGCGGCTCGAAAACGTCAGCGTGTATCCGGAGGGGATTGCGGCCAGGCCGGCGGCGGCGAACATTTCCCTGGCGGTGCGGGCCGGGGAGATTCTGGGCATCGGCGGACTGCAAGGTTCGGGGGCGAGCCAACTGCTGCTTGGTCTCTTCGGAGCGTATGGCCGCGCCACACGGGGCCGGGTGCTGCTTGACGGTCAGGTCATGGAATTCACGACCCCGCGCGCGGCGATCAATGCCGGCCTGGTGTTGCTGACCAACGACCGCAAGGCCACGGGGCTGGTCCTGTCCCTTTCAATCATCGCCAATGCCACGCTGGCGGGTCTGCGGGAATTGACCCGGGCGGGCTGGCGCAATCCCACGGCGGAACGCGCGGCCGCGGAACGCACGACCGGCCAGGTGAAACTCCGGGCCGCGTCCCTGGACCTGGAAGTCGGCGCGCTATCGGGTGGCAACCAGCAAAAAGTCGCGATCGCCAAATGGTTGCAGACCCGGCCCAAGGTGCTGCTGCTGGATGAACCCACCCGTGGCATTGATGTCGGAGCGAAACGCGAGATTTATCAACTCATGGACGAATGGACGGCGCAGGGCATGGCCATCGTGTTGATCACCTCGGAGATGCCGGAATTGATCACCTTGAGTGACCGCATTGTGGTGATGCACCGGGGCGAATTGACCGCCACCTTCACGCGGGCGCAAGCCACCCCCGAGACCATTCTGGCCGCGGCCATGGGGCACACCACCGCTTCGACCATCACCAAAGCATCATGAACGAATCATCCCCGATCCAAACCCGCAACCGGTTTGTTCAATTCGGATCAAGCCCGGCCGGCCGCGCCTTCCTCGCATTGTTGCTGATGCTGCTGGTGGGCACGCTCTTCAATGCCGATGGCGCGTTTTTCAAGATCGGCACGCACCGGGACGCGCTCCGGCAGGCGTCGGTGTACGGGATTCTCGCCTGCGGTTCGACGCTGGTGATCATCACGGCGGGGATTGACCTGGCGGTGGGCAGCGTGCTGGCGTTGGTCGCGGTTTGTTGCTCGATGATGGCCATTCACTGGGGCTGGAGCGGCTGGCTGGTGGTGCCGGTGTGTTTGCTGGTGGGATGCGCCAGCGGCGGCCTGGCGGGAGTGGTTACCGCCCGGCTGCGTGTGCAACCCTTCATCGCCACGCTGGCGTTGATGGTGCTGGCGCGCGGCGCCGCGAAATACGCCTCGGGCGGCATGAAAGTATCCACCGCGGTCAAGAACGCCAGCGGCGGCTATGATTACGTGGACGTGCCCGCGCTGTTCCGCCTCGTGGACACCCGCATCCTGGGCGGGAATCTCTCGGTGGTTACGGTGATCTTTCTCATCTGCCTGGCACTGGCCTGGCTGGCGCTTTCCAAGCACAGCTGGGGGCGGCATCTCTACGCCATCGGCGGCAACGAGGAAGCCGCGCGGCTCTCCGGTGTCCCGGTGGTTTGGGCCAAGACGCTCGCTTATGTCGCATCAGGCATGCTGTCGGCGGTGGCGGGCATCTGCCAGGCCGCGCAGGAACAACAAGGCGATCCCGAGGCCGGCGTGGGTTATGAATTGATGGCCATCGCCATGGTGGTGATTGGTGGCACGAGTTTGATGGGCGGACGCGGCGGCATGGGTTTGACCTTGCTCGGCGTGCTGACTATTGGTTATCTGGACAAGATTTTGAGCATCAACGCCGTACCGGAGGCCGGACGATTGATGTTGACCGGCATCATCATCGTGACCGCGGTGCTGACCCAACAACGCAAACGAACGTGACTGAACTTCAGCAATCAATCAACGCATGAATTCGCAACCGAAACCCAATTGCCTGCTCGCCTGGATGTCCCTGGTTCTGACCGCACTGTTGTGGGGCGGTTGCTCGGACTCCTCAAAAACCGCCGGCGACGCGGCGAAATCCGATGCTGCCCCCCGCGCCTATACGATCGGCATGTCGCAATGCAACCTGGGCGAGCCATGGCGCGTGCAGATGAACGAGGACATCAAGAATGCCGCGGCAAAACATTCCAACCTGAAAGTCATTTTCAAGGACGCGCAGAACGACACGTTGAAACAACGCGCCCACGTCGAGGAGTTCGTGAGTTCCAAGGTGGATCTGCTGATCATCAGTCCGAAGGAGGCGCAGCCCCTGACCGAACCGGTGGCCAGGGCCATGGAAGCCGGGATTCCCGTCATCGTGCTGGATCGCCGCCTGCTCGGCGACAAATACACCTGCTTCATCGGCGCGGACAACAAAAAGATCGGCAAAGCGGCGGGCGAATGGATCGTCAAAACGCTGGGAGGCCAGGGCAACATTGTGGAATTGATGGGACTGCAAACCTCGACGCCGGGCCAGGATCGGCACAGCGGTTTTCTCGAGGGCATTGCCGGCTCCAATTTGAAAATCATCTTCAGTGCGGACATGAAGTGGCTCGAACCCGACGCGCGCAAGGAAATGGAATCCGCGCTGTCCCGCTTCGACAAGATTGACCTGGTCTATGCGCACAACGACCCCGGCGCCCACGGCGCGTATCTGGCCGCCAAAGCCGCCGGCCGCACGGGCATCAAGTTCGTGGGCATTGACGCGCTGCCCCAGGAAGGCGTGGCCTACGTCAGCCAGGGGATTCTGGACGCAACCTTCCAATATCCCACCGGCGGCGCGGAGGCGATTGAGACGGCGCTAAAGGTTCTCCACGGCGAAACCGTGCCCAAGGAAATCGTCCTCGGCACGCGCCTGTTCGACAAGGCCAACGTCGCCCAAGGCGGTCAGGAATTGAACTAAACCGCCCTCATGAAACATTCCTCCTGGATTGGCTGGCTGCTGGCCGTCGCCCTGATTCCCACAACCGTGGCAACGGCCCAGCCGCGCACGCTGGTCACCAGTGGTGAGTTCAAAAAGATTTACGACCCGGGCATCGGCGAATCCTCGCCCTGGTATATCAACGATCATTGCTTCATCCGCGCCCGGGACGGCCAGTGGCATTTGTTCGGCATCACCCGCGAGGAGCCGGCCAAACCGATGGAGGAGATTTCCTTTGCGCACGCAACGGCGAACTCCTTGACGCAAGCCCCGTGGGTGAAATTACCGCCGGCGCTGACGGTGGCACGCGAGGCTCCCTGGCGCGAAGCACATCTGTGGGCGCCGCACGTGATCTTCCATGACCAACGGTACTACATGTTTTATTGCGGCGGCGGCATCACCAGCAACACCAACTACCAGATCTGCCTGGCCACCTCGCCGGATCTGAAGACGTGGACGCGCTCGCCCCACAACCCGCTCGTGGTGGACGGTTATGATGCGCGCGATCCGTACGTGCTGCGCGTGAAGGACCGCTGGGTGATGTATTACACCGCCAACAGCCAGCCGCAGGGCGGTAATCACATCGTGGCCTACGTGACGAGCCAGGACCTGCTGACCTGGACGAACCGCGGGGTTGCGTTCACCGATCCCTCCACCGGCACCTGGGGCGGACCGACGGAATCACCCTTCGTCGTACCGCGCGGCGACGCGTATTATTTGTTCATTGGACCGCGGGACAACTACGACAGCACACATGTCTTCGTGAGCAAGGATCCGTTCCATTGGCGCATTGAAAACAAGGTGGGCGATATTCCCGCGCACGCGGCGGAAGTCATTCAGGACACTGACGGGAAATGGTATGTCAGCCGGGCGGGCTGGGGAAAAGGCGGGGTGTATTTGGCCCCGCTCACCTGGCACGACACCCCTTGAGCGTCGCCGCAGTCGTTGAAGGCAAACGGCCCGGTCTCCGGCGGCAATCCCCCGCCCTGCCCCACCAAACCGCAAAATCACGACCCCCGCGCGGCAAGGTCTTATTTCAACTCCAGCTCGTCCTTGCCCGGCAAGGGAGGAAACTTCCCATGCGGCTCCGTCTGGTACCAGTAGGCCACTGACGCAACGTCGTCCTTGAGCCGCAGATAACGCCCACCGGACATCCAGCCGAGCGCCTGAATGGTCACTTTCAAGTCCTGGTCAAAGCGGATGGGGTCGGTGATGTGCCAGCGATACAGGCCGAAACGCTGCTGGGAATCGTACAGGCCGTCGGGGCGTATGACCTGCGGCATGCCAGCGTAAGGTCCGGTAAATTCGGTGTAGCGCCGTTTGCCATCCGGACCGGGGGAATCAAAATTGTAACTGCCACAAAAGTAATCCTCAGTTCCAGTGCCGGCGATGGTCGGAAACTCCCGGTCGCCATCGAGGTAAAATTTGATCTCGCCCTCGCCCCACCAGCCGGTGCTGTGAACCTCCCAGGCCATATAGGTGCCGACGTAGTGCCCCTTGCCCTTGACCCCATCCAAAATGGTGTAGAGTCCGGCCTGCTTGAGCGGGTCTTCCCGCCTAAATTGCGCGTGGAAATACGCCGCGTCATCGGGGACCGGAGTCAGGGTATAATCAATCTGGTAATAGATGGTGATTTGCGCATCATCCAGATTCTCGATGGTGACGCGCGCCTTCTTGCGGAAAGGCATCTGCCAGTAGGAATTGAAGGCGCTGCCCGGGTTGACGCACACCGCCAGGGAGTTGATCTGGCAATAGCGCGCCCAGCCGCACGCAAAAAAATCGCCCAGGGGCACCTCCACCGAAGGCTCGGCTTCATCGTCCCAATAGAACCGCAGGATCATCCACCGGGTTTTATCCAGCGGCGCCGGCGTCAACCAGATGTGCTGGATGCAGCCGGGCCCCTCGACTTCCGCAAGCGTAAAGGTTTGCTTGCCCGGGATGTGAACGTACGGCGACACCTTCCAACCCTGCCCCAGGTCCCGGGCCGCGTGCCGGGCCGGCCCATCGGTGGACATTGCCCCCTTTCCCTTTTCACCCGTGAAGTTCTCCGGGGAGATGGAACGGGATTTGGCGTTGGACAAGCGATAAAGGTTTCCGATGTCCGTACCCAGTCCGTCAAACGACGTGTCGCCGGCCAGGGCGCATGCAATGGCCGTGATGATGCTGAATCCAGTGACCAGAGTTTTGACTTTCATATCCTTTCCTTCAGTGGGTTGAGTCCCGTGACGAATTTATCCATGGAGCAATCCCGGCTGCGCGTCCAGTGATTTCCGCCGGAACGCCGGGCGCCGCCTGCCACGCCCCGCATTGGGCCGACCCTTCCCCGCCGGCCGGGGTGAAAACGATTGCCGCCCCGCCGGGCCCGCTACGACTTGACCACGTACTCGGCCGTGATATCGGCGCTGTCCGGACGCTTCAGAATACGAAAGCCGAGTTTTTTGACCAGCGCCTTCATGCCGTGGTTCCCAGCCATGATCTCCGCCGTGACACGCGCCAGTTTTTCATTCGCCGCCACCTGCAAAATCCGCCGCAACAATTCCGTGCCGATCCCCTGTTGCTGCCAGCGATCGCTGACCAGCAGCGCAAACTCGGCTTCATTCAAACCGCGATGCTTGGTCAGCCGGCCGATGCCGAGAATCTGATTCGCCGCGCCTTTGGACTTGAGTTCGGCCACCAGAGCGATCTCCCGGTCGTAATCGTTGAAACAGATGCGGACCAGGCGCTCATGCGCAATCCGCTCGTCGAGTTTCAACTGGTTGAAGTAACGCAGATAGACACTCTCCGGCGACAGCGTCTGATGGAACGCCACCAGCAGCGGTTCGTCCTCGGGACGAATCGGACGGAGGGTAATGGCCGTGCCGTCGCGGGTTTTCCAGCGGGAAACGTAGCGCATCGGGTACGGCCGAATGGCAAGGTCGGGCAGCTCCGACTCCGGAAGGTCCGGGTCATGCAAAATCACACGCGCATCAAGGGCCACCAGCTGCGCGGCGGAGGCAAACAGGGGGTTGATATCCAGCTCCTTGATCCACCGTTGCTCGGCCACCAGCTGGCTGAAACTCACCATCAGCCGTTCCAGCGCCGCCAGATTTACCGCCTGGCGGCCGCGCACCCCCTGGAGCGCCTGGTAAATTTTCGTCGACTCCATCATGCGCCGCGCCAGCGTCGTGTTCAGGGGCGGCAGCCCCAAGGCCTTGTCCTTGAACACCTCAACCAACTGTCCGCCCATGCCGAACAGCAGCACCGGACCAAATTGCGGATCCACACTGCTGCCGAGAATGAGTTCGTAGCCGTCACCCAGCGGAATCATCGGCTGCACGGTAACCCCCTGGAAATGTTGCGCGCCGGCCTTCTTGACACAGGAGGATTTGATGGTCTGGAACGCGCGCCGGACCTCCGCTCCACTGCGCAGATTCAACTGCACCCCGCCGACGTCGGTCTTGTGTGTGATCGTTTGTGAATACAGCTTGAGCACCACTGGAAACCGCAACCGCGCGGCGAGCCGGACCGCCTGCGCCTCCGTCCGGGCGACTTGCGTGGGAACGGTGGGAATCTGGTAGCAATCCAGCAGCGCCTTGGATTCCGCCTCGGTGAGCATCGTCCGACCGGATTTTCGCACCTGTTCGATCAGGGCGCGGGCCTGGGCGCGGCCGGACTCCAAATCTCCGTCCGCAGCCGAGGGCACCGGAGTTTCATAAAGGGCCCGGATATTTTGCGCGTACTTGAACATCTGGGTAAACACCCGGGCGGCCGTATCGGGGTACGGAAAGGTCGGAATGCCGGCGGCGTTCAAAATGGCCTCCCCCGCCGCCACTTCGTCCCCGCCCATCCAACTGGCCAGCACCGGCTTCCCCTGGATATGGCCAAACGCCTTCAATTTCTCCGCAGTGCCGGTGCTGTCCGTCATCGCTTGCGGCGTGAGAATCACCAACAAACCGTCGCTCTGCGGATCGCGTCCGGTGATTTCCAATGTCTTCGCGTACACCTCTGCGCTCGCGTCCCCCAGAACATCAATAGGATTGTTGTGGGACCAGGCCGCCGGGAGAATCTTGTCCAACTCGGCGACCGTCGCCCTGGAAACTTCCGCCAGCGCCCCGTCATTGGTGATCAATGCATCCGTCGCCAGCACCCCCGGGCCGCCGGCGTTGGTGATCATGGTAAGGCGATTTCCCCGCGGGCGCGGCTGGCGGCCGAGCACCTCCGACATGTAGAACAGATCGGAGATGTTGTTCACCCGCAGCACGCCGCAGCGCTTGAAGGCGGCGTCCAGGACGTCGTCGCTGCCTGTCAAGGAGCCGGTGTGGGAAGCCGCGGCGCGCGCGGCCCCTTCGGTGCGGCCCGGTTTGATCACAATGATGGGTTTGCTCAGGGCCACCTCGCGCGCAGCGGACAGGAACGCACGGGCGTCGCCGATCGTTTCCATGTAAATCACGATGCTCTTGGTGTGCGGGTCGTCGCCCAGATAATAAATGAGATCCCCCCATCCCACGTCGAGCATTGAACCGACGGAAGTGAAGGTGCTGAATCCCACCTTCTCCTTCAGCGACCAATCCAGCACCGCGGTGCAGAGTGCGCCGCTCTGACTGAGGAACCCCACGTTACCCGGCCGCGCGATGGTGGTGGCGAAGGTCGCGTTCAGCCCTTGATGCGGCATCATGACGCCGAGACAATTGGGACCGACAATGCGCATGCGCCCATTCCGGGCGCAGGCCAGAATTTGCCGTTCCAGAGCCCGGCCTTCCGCGCCGGTCTCCTTGAATCCCGCGCTGATGATGATGGCCCCGGGAATGCGCGCCTCGACGCATTCCTGGATCAGCCCGGGCACGGTTTTGGCCGGCGTGCATATCACCGCCAGATCCACCGGCTCGGGCAGGGCGCCCACCCGCGGATACGCTTTGACGCTCAGCACGGAATTGCGCCGGGGGTTGACCGGATAGACGACTCCGCTGAAGCCCCCCCGCCCGAGATTTTGAAACACGGTTCGCCCCACACTGCCCGGGCTTTCGGTCGCCCCAATCAAAGCGATGGACCGCGGACGGAAGATCGCGTCCAAAGGCAGTTTTCGCGCGTGATGAAAGATATCGTGGGCGGACTCAATGGTCTGCGTGCCGTCCGGCATGGTCATTTCCATAACACCCTTTGGTTTTCCTGGCCAGAATATAGCCGCCGGCGCCAAATCCGGCTGGCCACCGGTTGCCATTCTATCACCCGGATTTGTGGTGAAGCAAACTCCACCGGCACCCGGCAATACTGGAGCTTTCACCACGCCGGCGGATTCGCTATAAACCGGAGTGAACGGAACAACCGCAGACGCATGATTCTCCGATCAACCAAGCAAACCGGCGCGCCGGAAGGGTATTGAACATGGCTTTCACCGATTTTCCGGCCCAAGCGCAGGGGGTGGAATTTCTGCAACGCTCGTTGCAGCGCGGCCGTCTGGGCCATGCCTACCTGTTCACCGGAAACCAAATCCGCACCCTGGAGGCGCTGGCCAAAACGCTGGCCAAAACGTTGAATTGCCAGAACCCCCGCCGCCAGGAGGGGCAGCCGGTGGATTGCTGCGACACTTGCCGGCATTGCAAAAGGGTGGATCAAGAAATCCATGGCGACGTGTTCTGGCTGCGTCCGGAATCGCGATCCCGCCAAATCACAATCGAACATATCACGCACCGTGAGGACAGTCCGCCACGGGTCCTGTTGGATGCCATCAACTTGAAAGCCAGCGAAAGCGCCTTCAAAATTGCCATTATTGCGGGCGCGGACCGGCTCACCCCTTCTGCCGCCAACGCCCTGCTGAAAACCCTGGAGGAACCACCGCCCCAGTCCGTGCTGATGTTGCTGTCCACCGCCCCGGCCCGCGTGCTGGAAACCATCGTTTCCCGCTGTTTGTGCCTGAATTTCGGGGCGGAAAACGCCCGCGGCTGGAGCCGCGAGGTGCAAACCTGGCTGGACCGCTTTGGCGCGCTGGCCGGACAGGAGCAAAAAAGTCTGCTGGGCCGCTATCAATTGCTCGATGCGCTGACTTCGTTCCTGGCGGACACGAAAGCGGCGGTGGAAGCGGAACTCACCAGCAAATCGCCGCTGGAAAAATATGACGAGGTGGAAAAGGATTTGCGCAAGCAATGGCAGGAGGAATTAAAAGCCGGCATCGAGGCGGAATACCGCCGCCGCCGCGACGAGGTCGTGCTCGGCCTCCAATGGTGGTTGCGCGACATCTGGCTGCGCACCCTGCGGAGCCGGGAGGCACTGCTGGGCTTTCCGGAAACGACGGATACGGCAAAGGTGGCGGAACGGCTCACGCCACGCGACGCCCGGGAAAATCTCCAGACGCTTGATCATCTGCAACAGCTGCTGCACACCAATGTTCAGGAAGCCCTCGCGCTCGAGGTCTGCCTGCTCAAGTTGCGACTCTAACCCAGCCGCCAGCCATGTCGCGTCACCGGACATCCACGGCCCCTCCACCCAGCCTGGTGCAGCGCCGCGCCACCTGGTTCGCGCCGGTGCTGGGAACTTTCCTGGGGATTGGATTGTTGAAATTCGGCACGCCAACGGTGATGGATCACTTTCTTGATCTGCCCGCCAACGCCGTGGAGTGGCTGGTTTTCGCCTGGCCGCTGCGAGTTGCCCATCTCCTGATGAGCGGGGTGGCGCTGGTCGGTTTGCTGGCCTGGCGCAAATCCGGTTTCCAACCGTGTTGGTTTATTTTCCTGCCCCTGGGATGGGGTCTCTGGCAGGCCCTCTCAACCATCCAGAGCGTCGAACCGGCGCTCTCTCTGGGGGTGCTGGCGCACTTTTTAGTGTGTCTGGTGTGCTTTTACCTGGGCCTCTTCAGTCTGCACCCGCGTCCGGGAGAAATCGGGCTGTGGCTTCCGCTCACCACCGCCTTCGGCATCATGCTGGCCGTCGGTTTTGACCAGCACTTCGGTGGATTACAGGAAACGCGGGAGTATTTCTGGACCGAGCTCTATCCGAAATTGACGAATGTGCCTCCGGAGTATCTGCAAAAAATGCAAAGCAACCGCATTTTTTCGACAGTATTTTATCCCAACGCCTTTGCCGGGGCGCTGCTGCTCCTGACCCCGCCAGTGCTGACGTGGATCTGGCAGGCCAAAATCCGCTTCACCCGGGGCGCGCGCGTTTTCCTCTGCGGCGCCGCGGGCATCGGCAGCGCGACTTGCCTGTACTGGACCGGGTCAAAAGGCGGCTGGCTGCTCGCCTTGCTGGCCGGCTGGGCGGCCTTGTTGCACCAAAACCTTCCCCGACAGTTGAAACTCGGATTGATCGCCCTGCTGCTCCTCGGCGGCGGAACGGGATTTTATTTGAAGAACCGGGAATACATGCGCCGCGGGGCGACGAGCGTTGTGGCGCGATTTGATTACTGGCGCGCGGCCTGGCAGACTGCCCGGGCCCGGCCATTGTTTGGCACCGGGCCGGCGACGTTCGCCATCGCTTATCAGAAAGTAAAATCACCGGAATCGGAAATGGCCCGGTTGGCACACAACGATTACCTGCAGCAGGCCTCCGATTCGGGATTTCCCGGGCTCTTAAGTTATCTGGCGTTCATTGGCGGCACCCTCGCGCTAAGCTATCGCCGTCTGAACTGGCACAAAACGCCATTGGCGGCCGCCGTCTGGCTCGGGTTGTTTGCTTGGGCGCTGCAGTCCACATTTGAATTTTCCCTGTATGTGCCTTCTCTGGCGTGGATCGCCTTCTCGTTGATGGGTTGGCTGCTGCGGTTTACCGGCGAAACGAATGGACAAAACACGCACCCCAAATCTAATCTCCTCTCACAATGAGAATTCTGTTCCTTAATGGACCAAACCTCAACATGCTGGGCAGCCGGGAACCCGGGGTCTATGGCCAATCCACGCTGGCAGACATCGAAACACAAGTTCGAGAGCAGGCCCGGGTCCGGCAGGTTGAAGCGCAATTCCGACAAACAAACTCGGAAGGCGAGTTGGTTGGGTGGGTGCAAGAAGCGGGACGCGGTTTCGAGGCGGTCGTTTTGAACGCAGCCGCTTACACGCACACGAGCGTTGCTTTGCGGGATGCCATCTCGGCGATTGATATCCCGACGATTGAAATCCACATTTCCAATGTTCACGCGAGAGAGGAATTCCGCCATCGCTCACTGATTGCTGGCGTCTGCCGTGGCCAGATCTGTGGATTCGGTGAATACTCCTACACTTTAGGCCTATTGGCCGCCATTAACCTTATCGAAAAGTCAAAGCGTCGATAATTCCTTCCCATCCCCGTTGACGAGCAACTCCACCAAAGCTTTTCAGCTTGACGCACCTTGCGGGTCTCTCTAGCGTGGTCCGGTTATTAGATGGATGGGAAGCAGAATCAAAATTTGATGTCTGCTTTTTTCGTTCCCAGCATTGTTTCTTGAAAATGCCGGATGACAGGCAACTTTAACGATCATAACTTGTGGATCTCAAGGACATAAAGGCCATCATTGACCTAATGAAAAAGAATTCCGTCTCGGAATTCGAACTGGAAAAGCAGGATTTTAAGATACGCCTCAAACGAGGAATCACCGGTGGCAGCGGTGAGAGCCATGCTCAACCCACCTTGAGTTATGTCCCCACACCGGCAGCTTTGACAACCACCGCTGTGGCCACGGCGGCCTCCCCGGGGCAGCTCGCGACGTCAAACGACACCGACATCAAGTCACCGATGATCGGAACGTTCTACCGTTCTCCCTCCCCTGACGCCGCGCCGTATGTTGACGTTGGCACCGAGGTGAATCCTGAGACGGTGGTCTGCATCATCGAGGCCATGAAAGTCATGAACGAAATCAAAGCCGAAGTGCATGGGGTGATCACCCAGGTTCTGATCGAGAATGCAAAACCGGTGGAGTTCGGCCAACCGCTGTTCAAGATCCGCCCCGCTTGAGCCCCGATGCCTGCCGTGTGAGCCCCGCGCAACCGATCCACTCTCATGTTTGAGAAGATTCTCGTAGCCAACCGCGGAGAGATCGCCGTTCGCGTAATTCGGGCGTGCAAAGAATTGAACATCCGCACGGTGGCAGTGTATTCGGAAGCCGACGCCAATTCCATGCACGTCCAGTTGGCGGACGAAGCCATTTGCATCGGCAAGGCGGCCGCCACGGACAGCTACCTGCGGATTGATCGCATTATCAGTGCCGCGGAAATTGCGGACGTGGACGCCATCCATCCCGGCTACGGTTTTCTTTCCGAGAATGCCCATTTTGCGGATGTTTGTGACAGTTGCAACATTCGATTCATTGGTCCCAGTTCCCGGGCAATGAACGCCCTGGAAGACAAGGCCATCAGCCGGCAACTGGCCAAAAAAGCCGGGGTGCCGACCCCGCCCGGCTCGGATGGCATTGTGGAAAATGAAAAGGATGCGCTTTCGGTCGCAAAAAAAATAGGTTATCCGGTGATGATCAAGGCCGTGGCCGGCGGCGGCGGCCGCGGAATGCGCATTGCCCACAATGACATTTCCTTGATCAAGGGCTACCACACAGCCCGCACGGAGGCCGAGAAAGCCTTTGGCAACTCCGCAGTTTACATTGAGAAATTCATTGAAAATCCCCACCACATCGAATTTCAAATCCTCGGCGATGCCCGGGGCAACATCATCCACCTTGGCGAACGCGACTGTTCTGTCCAGCGGCGCAATCAGAAAGTCGTGGAAGAAACCCCGTCGCCATTGATTGAAAACCGCTTTCCGAAGCTGCGCAAGGAAATCGGCAAGGCGGCCATTCGCATCGCCCAGGCGGCGCATTACACCAACGCCGGCACGGTGGAATTTGTCGTGGACGACAAGGGCAATTATTACTTCCTGGAAGTCAACAAACGCATTCAAGTCGAACATCCCATCACCGAAGAGGTCACCGGAGTGGATTTGATCAAGCAGCAAATCTGGATTGCCGCGGGGGAGCCGCTGAAACTTTCCCAAAGCAGTCTGCAGTTTCGCGGGCACGCCATCGAATGCCGGATTAATGCCGAGGACCCGTTTGATGATTTCCGCCCAAGTCCCGGCCGCATCGAAATGTATTACCAGCCCGGCGGTCGCGGCACCCGGGTGGACACGCATGTGTATGCGGGCTATTCGATTCCGCCGCATTACGACTCGATGATCGGCAAGTTGATCACCTATGGCAAAGACCGGCGGGAGGCCATGGATAAAATGAGCCGGGCCCTGGAGGAGTTTCTCATCACCGGGATCAAAACGACGATTTCCTTTCAGCAGGCCATCCTGCAGGATCCCAATTTTCGCCGCGGCGTTTACTCCACCAACTTTGTCGAACAGCTGCTCAGCGGCGCGCGACGGGAGTTGCTGGAAGAAAAAATCTGACTCCCGCGCCCGCTTCGCCAAGGCGGTCGCCGCGGGCGGAAAACGCCTCCCCCGGCAGAATTCCGGTTGCGCATCCCTTCAATTCAGACAGGATGACAGCCATGAAACCAGTACTGTTCCTGCTGCTGCCGGGCCTGCTGCTGCCGGCTTCCGCCCAAACCGGAAATGACTCCGCCTCCGTTGTCGCTCCCGACGCCAGGCTCGAAAAGCTGGCAGGTGGCTTTGCCTTCACCGAAGGGCCCACCGCCGATGCGGAGGGCAGCGTATTTTTCACCGATCAACCGAATGACCGGATCATGAAGTGGCACGCCACCACCGGCTTGACCACCTTTCTGCAGCCATCCGGCCGGGCCAACGGGATGTTCTTCGACGCCCGGGGAAATCTCATCGCTTGCGCCGACGAAAAAACGGCGCTCTGGCACATCACCCCCGACAAGCAAATCACCGTCATCACCAACGCCTTCCGCGGTCGTGCCCTGAATGGCCCCAATGATGTCTGGGTGCGGCGGGATGGATCACTCTTTTTCACGGATCCCTTTTACAAACGCGAGTGGTGGAACTACGACAAACCGCCGCAAGACACCGAACAGGTCTATTTCCTCTCAGCCGACCGTCAGGAGCTGCGGCGGGTGACCACGGATCTGGTTCAGCCCAACGGCTTGATCGGAACTCCGGACGGAAAAACTTTGTTTGTCGCGGATATTCGCGCCCAAAAGACCTGGGCGTACGACATCACACCGGCGGGAAATTTGGCAAACAAACGTCTGCGCTGTGCCATGGGAAGCGACGGAATCACCTTGGACACCGAAGGGAATCTTTACCTTACCGGCGGCAAAGGGGTCACCGTGATGGATCCTACGGGAAAGCAGATCGACCTGATCGCCGTGCCGGAACCCTGGACGGCAAACGTGAGCTTTGGGGGGTCCGACCACCGGACCCTGTTCATCACGGCCTCGAAGGGACTTTATGCCATCCGGCTGAAGTTCCAAGGCGCCAACGCGGCGAAATAAGCGCGACGCGCCCGGGCAAAAAGACACCGGCCGGACGTGTAACCGTCCGGCCGGGTGATAAAGGATGGCGACGACCTACTCTCGCAGAACCTATAGAACTACTACCATCGGCCCGGCAGTGTTTGACGGCCGTGTTCGGAATGGGAACGGGTCGGACCACTGCGGCATGGTCACCAAAAAGTCTAATTTGTAACAGAACCGCGGAGGTTCTCTGAAAACTACACACAGGAATTATTGGCACTACAATCCGTGAGCTGAAATCCTAGCCTTTTTTCCGAGGAAAAAAGTTAAGATCAAGCCGCACGACCGATTAGTACTGGTCAACTGAACACCTCGCGATGCTTACATCTCCAGCCTATCAAACGGGTAGTCTGCCCGTGGTCTTTAGGGGGCTTGCGCCCCGGGAAACAATATCTTGGGAGGAGCTTGGCACTTAGATGCTTTCAGCGCTTATCTCTTCCGCACATGGCTACGCAGCGATGCCCCGGATGGAACAACTGCCACACCAGAAGTGCGTCTAACCCGGTCCTCTCGTACTAAGGTTAGAACCCCTCAAGTTTCCTGCGCCCACAGTGGATAAGGACCGAACTGTCTCACGACGTTCTGAACCCAGCTCGCGTACCGCTTTAACCGGCGAACAGCCGGACCCTTGGGACCTTCTCCAGCCC
>Ga0116144_10000141_pt1 | contig 96350 bp, 81 predicted proteins | sample AD_UKC035_MetaG_FD_89746 | JGI IMG/M metagenome (GOLD analysis project Ga0116144, IMG submission 89746) | Active sludge microbial communities of municipal wastewater-treating anaerobic digesters from USA - AD_UKC035_MetaG | ecosystem: Engineered > Bioreactor > Anaerobic > Digestate | place: USA...
GCTTTGAACCTGGAACGGCACTCTACTTGCCCTAACTGGAACTACACCATCCGACCACGCTCTGTACCAGTTTGTGTCTGAGATCGGTTTTTAAAGTGCGGAAGTTATTTTTACACTACTCCTAAGGATACGCTGGTCAGGATGGCGGCATCCCCTTCGCTGCCTACAGGCCCGCCCTCGATCAGAGCACGCGTATCCAGGCGAGGCGAAATATAGACCAATCCACAGCTCTCACAGCGAACCACCGGGCCAGGCGCATGCTTGGGGCGATACAGCACCTGCCCCTTGATTGAGCCGCAAATTTCACAAGGGATTGGCTGCGGAGAGGAGCTGGCGGACTGCTGCATAGGTGCGTTGTGCAAAGGCTTCATAAGCATATTGGGTTTCATAGCGCTGGCGGGCAGCGGCGCCTAAACGATGGCAGGCGGCGGGGTCGTTCCACAGCTCCAGGATGGCCTGGCGCAGGGCGGCGGGATCGCCGGGAGGAACGAGCAGGCCATCCTGACCGTGTTCGATATATTCAGCCAGGCCGCCGGTATTGGTGACGATGACCGGGCGGGCGGCGGACATGGCGGTTTGCAGGTCGGTGAGACCGGCGGAGTAAGGCGCGGGCTGGAGGGGGATGACGATGAGGCGGGCGGCGAACATGGCCTGCCAGTACTGAGGGCGGGGAGTGGGAAGTGAATAGTGAAGAGTGGATGGTGGATGGTGAAGAGCGGCAGAAGGCAGGAGGCGACGAGGAGCTATGATCTTGACCGGGATGTCCAGACCGTCTACGGCCTGGAGCAGGGTTTTGAAATCCCGCTTCGAGTAGCCGCCGGCAAAGATGTAGTCTTCTGAAGGGGCGGGCATAGCGGCCTGTAGACGGGGGGCGTCATCGTAAATGCCGTTGGGGCAGGCCAGGACACGCGAGGCCGGAAAGCCGTAGTGCCGGGCGGAAAAGGACGCTTCCAAAGCCGATGGAACCGTGAGCCCATCTACGGAACGCAGGGCAAAGCGCAGGAGCCAGGCGGGCAGACCGCGACCGGCAAAAGAAAGAATAATGAAGGGCGGCTGACAGCGGTTGAACAGGCGGCGGTAAAGGGCATAGGCCAGGCCGTTCTTGAGCTCCCAGGCCAGCACCAGGTCATAAGCTCCTTGCCGCAAGCGGCGCAAGGCGTGCCGGAGATGGATTGGTGCGGAACCCAGGTAACCCAGGGGCGGGGCAGGCGGCACGATGACGAAATCAAGCTGGTCATTCACCTGGGGCAGGTGGGCCCAGAGCCACTCGGGATAACGGTGATGGTAATCGAGCAGGCAAAGGATGCGCATGCGCTTCAGGCCGGGTAGATGGCATCCCAGGCCTGGTAAACCGTCTCCCAGTGGTAACGCCGGCGCAGCGTTTCCCAGCCAGCCTGGCCCAGGCGGGCAGCCAGGGCAGGGTCTTTCAGAAGGGCCAGGATATGAGCGGCCATGGCCTGGGGCTGGTCGGCGATCAGGATATCCTGCCCGGTGGTATAAGCCAGCCCCTCCGCGCCGATGGTGGTGGAGACAACCGGCAGGCCGTGGGCCCAGGCATCCAGGATCTTGACGCGCATGCCGCCGCCCGAGAGCAAGGGGACGATGAAGACGGCGCTTTGGGCCCAGTAAGCATCCAGGTCGGGCACATAACCAGGGGCCTGCACGCCGAGCAAGCCCAACAGCTCAGGCGGGGGCGATTTGCCGATGACGTTCAACACAGCCTGGGGGCAGGCAGTGCGCACCAGGGGCCAGACCTGGCGGGCAAACCAACGCATGCCCTCGGCATTGGGCGGCCAGTGCATGCCGCCGACAAAGAGCAGAGCGGGAACACCGGAAGGAGGCGGAGGAGGCGAACCGGCAGCAATGCAGATGGGAATGGTGGTGAATGGAGGCGGCTGAGCGGCGGCTGCGGCAGCCAGGGGCTGGAGGATGGCGCGGTCTTCCTCCGTCACGGTGACAACATGATCGAAGCCGGCGCAGGCCTGGGCCTCAAAGCGGCGCAGCAAACTGGCCTCGCGCTTCCAAAAAACGCGCGTGAATGGATTCTGGGCCGAACCGGCCAGGCGCTGGAAGACCTGGAAGCAGGCATTGTGCTCGTCCAACACCAACTTGATCCCCGGCGACAGGCCCCTGGCCAGCAAGGCATACTGGGCCATCCAAAGTTGGTCAGCGTGCACGCAATCAAACTGCCCATCCTGCAGCAAGGCGGTAATTTTTGCCGCCATGGCAGACAGATAATCCCGCCGAATGATAAAAGATTGGTTGGCCAGCAGGCTGCCCAGCAGGGCTGCCAGGTCACGCGGGCGAGAGCGCAGCATGGGCAGGGTGTGCACAAAAGCGCAGAATGAACGCAGGTGATCGATAGCGCGGGGAGCGTCACCCGGGCGGGTGAAGGCCAGGAGGGTGACTCGATGCTGCTGCGCCAGGTGGCGCAGGACGTAATACGAACGCAGCTTGGGCCCGGCATCGGGCGGGTAAGGCAAGAGCTGGGACAGAAAGAGAATGCGGCTCACGCAGGCTGGTCCGGAACCTTGACGGTCTGCTCGAGCACGATCAGCCCGCCCAAGAAAAACCAGGCATAAGCCGCCGAGCGAAAGCCGTTGAAACCGATGTTATACGTGAAGGGCAAGAACCAATCGCCGATGGCACTGACGGCCAGGGTGGCCAAGAGCCCGGCCAGGGCGGCATAGGCATAGGCACGGCCAAAACCCTGCGGCAGGCGCACCCGCAAACGCCAGGCGGAACGCAGGCAGGCGAGCACCAACCACAGGAAGGCACCCATGCCCAGCAGGCCGGTTTGGGCTAAGATATCCCAATACTGATTGTGAGAATTGAACTTGATGTAATACCCTAAAAGAGGAAAGTAACTTGTATAGTGATAATAATTCGACGGGCCCAATCCAAGCACAGGCGAGAGCTTGAATAATTCCCACATCACCGGCCAGGTGGCAAAGCGGGTTTCAAAGCTGTACTGCTGGCCGGCGGACCAGACGCTGTCCAGGAGCCCGGGGAAAAAGAGCAGCAGCGCTACAGAACCCAGCAAGGTGAAGAGCAGGCCCAGGCGCCAGGAGCGCAGCCAGAGCAAGACAGCCAGTGCGACCAGCATAGGGAACCAACCAGAGGCCCACTCGCGTGCTCGCAAGAACATGCCGGTAAAGCCGGCCAGGGCGAGGGCGGCCAAGGCAAAGCGCCAACGCAGGCGCAGGTCGACATTCCAGAGGGCCTGAGCGAAGGCCAGGGCGGCCAGCCAGGTAAAGAACATGGCAGTCTGGCCAGAACCGGTAAAGAAACGGGTGAAATAACCCAAGCCAGGCATGAAGCGGGCTGCCAGGTAGAGGGCGCCCAGGGCGAGGAAGATCCAGGTGGCATAGGGCAAGCCGCGGCGGGCATCCAGGTGGTTTCCCGCCAGCAAGAGCAAGCCCACCGGCAGGGCATAGAGCAGCCAACCGCCAACCTGTGAAAAGAGGGAGGCGCCGGAAGCGGCGAAGGAAAACCAGGGCAGCCAGCCAGCGACCAGGGAAAACGTGGTGACCAAGATGAAAACCAGGGCCGGCGCGTTGAGGCCCGAAGGCAGCAAGCGCACCTGGCGATCGAGGGTGAGCATGCGCAGGAGCCAGGCACCCAGCAGCAAACCGCAGGCAGTAATGGTCATGTTGATAGTAGTTTGTGTCCCGGTTCCCACTACAAAGGACACCAGCATAGAGATGAAGGGAATCGCCAGAAGACCCCAGGCGATATGACGCATCAAGATGAACAACAAAACCAGGCCCAATGGCGCCATGGCGGCAAACAGGGCAATACGCTGACCCGTCTTACGAGCTAGGATTGCAGAGAGCGCCAAAACACCAACACAAATAACCAACCTGAGCCATAAGTAACGATCGCGGAAAAATCCACTATGAGTAATTTTATCCAATGTCAACATGATGTTTTTCGCGCGGCATCTAAATATGAACTCAAAGTCTTTTGTGCCGTGACAGCCCAGGAAAATTGAGCCGACCTAGCCAATCCTGCTTGAGATAACTCAAGCCGTCTCTGCGAACTTTCTAGGATTCGCCGTAAAGCTTGTGAAAATTCTTCAATGTTACGCGGATCTGCCAATTCAGCGGCATTGCCAGTAACCTCAGGAATAGAGGTCAGGTCGCTGGCCATCACTGGAGTACCACAGGCCATAGCTTCTAAAACAGGTAAGCCAAACCCCTCATACAAAGAAGGGAACACAAAAACACTGGCAGAATTATACAGTACTACCAAATCTTGATCTGTCACCTTTGGCAGAAACAGAACATCATTTTCCAAACCAAGCTTACCGCAATGATCTCTCATCTCATCCTGAAATAAGGAATGTGTCCAAACAATTAACAAAGGAAATTTTTTTCGCAACTCAACCGGCAAACAAGCATAAATTTTCAAAAGACCCAACGAATTTTTCCTGGGCGAAGCCGAAGCCATTGCCAACACAAATGTTCCCGGTAAATTCAGCCGCCAGCGAGTTTCTTCCATTTGCCCATCCAGCAAGGGGTGATAATGATCGCAACAAGCGATGGGTATAACTCGAATCTTGTCCTCTGGCACGCGCAAGTATTTAAGCAAATCTGCTTTAGAATAGGCGGAATCCGTTAGAATTAGCTGTGCCTGGCGCGCAATCCGAAGTTGAACCTGACGCGAATAGAGACTCATCAACCACCGCCTGATACTACGATTCACAAACAATGGTGGCTTTTCGATAAACTCAATGGCGTCATGGATCGTAACCACCTTTGTACGAGGAAACAAGAGCGGACCGGTTGCACAAGGAAAATGAAATATATCAAAATCCTCTTGCCAAGCCGCCCGAGGTAAAAATACCTGCTCACGAACCATCGCCCCCATTCCCATTAAATGTTCTGGCGACTTTAGCGTAACGATTGAAAAATTAAGGCGATCTGCTATAGATGGCAGTTGGCAAGAACGATCTGCGTAGAGAACAAACTGATCTTCATGATCCACCGAAGCCAAACCACTCACCAATCCAGAAGTATAACTTTTAAATCCTCCAGGCTGGGGGTGTGAAATTGCTCGAATATCAATCCCTATGCGCATGGCCTTACCGTTCACAGACATCATCAGAAGGTCCTGGCTAAATCCCAAGCCACTGCGGCATTTTCGCGTCGCTCGGGCCAGACCAGGCTGGTGGCCGCCCAGTAAATAGCCTTTAATAAAGCCGCGACTTTCACAACGAACCCAAAAACCTGAGCACATAAACGTCCATGATGGATCAAAAAATAGCGGGCTTTACTTCGATATAGTAACAACTGCTGCCGGTAAGAAGACCTGCTGGCACTTTGCCCACCAAAGTGGATGATCGGAGCATCCGCACAATATACTACCCTCCAGCCTGCTTGGTGTGCCCTATAGCACCAATCAACTTCTTCGGCATACATGAAATAGTTCTCATCCAACAACCCCACCTGCTCACAAACAGCGCGGCGGACTAACAAAAATGCGCCCCCCACCCAATCGCAATAACATGTCGTGAGACTACGTTCGGCTGGATAGCTAGGATAATAATTCGTGTAAACCCGGCGTGCCAGGCCTGCCATTAACAATAATTCAGATATAAGATTAGGAAAATCATTGTAAGATGACTGAAAAGAACCATCTTTGTTTAGTAACTTACCCCCAAATATACCAGCATCCGGATAAGCCTCAAGACACTGAAACAAGTTTGATAAGCTACCCGGCAAGATCAGTGTATCACTATTTAGCAAGAGAATAACGTCACCTCTGGATATCTGGATTGCCTGGTTATTTGCCCGCGCAAAACCCAAATTCTGAGAATTGGCGATCACCTTCACCTGTGGAAAGTGCTTATGCAACATCTCAAGGCTGCCATCTGTAGATGCGTTATCGACCACAATAATTTCTAATTCGCCATCTGGCAAATTATTATAAAGCGATTCGAGACAACCCTGTAGCAAACCACGCGTATTCCAATTGACAATGATGACTGAAAGGTGAAACGGCTGGTTCATGCAATGTTAATCTCAGATCGTTGGGCTTTGATATCTAAGAAATCCGTCTCTAAAACCGCGGTAAATATATGCGCCTATAATCCAACGATATATGGGAGTTAGGACGAATGGAATTGGCATTGACATCTCCAATACTCTCGCGCTGAATTCAAGCACATTGACAGGCAGGGTGCCAGCCGAAAAGGAGCGCAAGATCTTGCGCACAGTCAAACGAATAGGTTCCTGTAATGGTTGTAATGGGGTCTTGTCTGCAAACATTGGAAGATATGACAGAATATCAGGATATTTGCGCAAAAGCACAACAGCCATTTGGGATATTTTATAGGCCCGCTGGCTCACAGACGCAAGACTTTGGGTCGAATAGTCGACATGATAGCAGATTGCCGAGCCACTACGACGAAAATGCATACCGATTTTCCATGCCCTATATCCGAAATCCACATCTCCCCACCAAGTTGGACCATCACCCGCAATATCCTGCATCTCACCAACCTGTTCAAAATCTCCGCGCATTACCGACAAGTTATTGGTGACGCACTCAGTGAATTGTACTTCTTTGCTTACTAGCTCTAGAGTAAACAAATTTGCAAGATATATCCTCTCAAAGCAAGTGGAACGAGAGGTTATATAGGGTAAACATATACCCATTCCAACTATATTTTTATAGGCCCAATGTTCTTTTATCAAGCCCTCAATATATCCGGGCTCTAGCAAGATATCGTCATCAATAAAAATCAGTAGTTGACCATTGGAATTTTGAGCACCAGTATTGCGGGCTGCAGCCGAACCCTGATTAATTTGATGAATCATTCGGAACGGGAAAGGAAAGTCTTCTTCTTCCACACTGTCTAAGTTTTCAACTGAACCATCATCAACCACAATTACCTCAAAAAGGTTATGAGGCCAGGTTTGGCTGCGTAAGGAATTCAAGGTTAATAAGAGCGAATCTTTTCGATTATATGTTGGGATAATGATGGATGCATCCAACTGCGCCATAGCCATATTCCTTATAGATCTAAGCACGCCTTGCGAACATCCGATCCCATTTGGCCAAAACGTCCTAAAAAATAGTCGCGCAGCGCGTATAAATTAGCAATACGCCGGCCATTATAGTCTTTCGTTTTATATTCTTGTTTGAATGTCCATGCAGCGACAGTACGCAAGGTGCGTACCAAAATGGATAATATAGAAATTATTTTCCATACTCCCGAAGATTGCGATCCGAAGAATAAAAGCGCGTTGCGAGTCATGTAGTAAGTATTCATAGGCGATGCCAGTCCCAGACTTGCCGAAACTTTATGCCACATTTTTGCCTTAGGAACATATACTACTGCAAACCCTTCCCTCTTTGCACGAATCGACCATTCAACATCTTCAAAGTTTAAATAATACCTTGCATCTAACATCCCTACTGAAGTAACTAGAGCTTTGCTTACCAACACACCGCAGCCTATTATAAAATCCACATCCTCAGGATTGCTTAGAGAGGGTTGATCTTCCACTTGAAACATCCCGCGATGCATGATTTCGCCTTTATGCCAGTTAATAAAACTACCGGAGGCAAATAAAATATCCTTACCCATCCCACACAAAACTTTTGGGCCAACCATGCCGGCTGCTGGATGAGCAACAGCATATTTAACAAGCTCATTTAACATATCTTGTGCTACCCAAGTATCATTATTTAAAATCAATAAGTAGTCGGCCCTCTTAGATAAGGCATAGCGCATTCCAATATTATTTCCCTCTGCATAGCCGAAATTCGAATGAAGTTCCTGAATATCTAAATTCGGGAAAGACTGACGAAGCATTGTAACAGAATTATCTGTTGAGCCATTGTCGATAACCACCACAGAAAAGTTGGGATAATCCGATTTTGTTACGGATTCCAAACAAACAATTGTGTCCTGTGGATTATTCCAATTCAAAATCAGTACAATAACGTAAGGAAACATCCGGCTGTCATCCATTATGTTTTCAGATCATTCACAAGAAAAACACAAGGTTAAACGTCTAGTATTCAAAAGCAACCCTTCTCTAATGATTTTTTTAAAATAGATTTCCTTTTATGCTGGATCAATGCGACTCGCGTGTACACCCCGTATATCGCTCGCACGTAAGCTTTTAATAGTCTTTCTCTTAGCACATACCGCAACAAAGCAAATTCATATTGCATGATGCTTAATGAAAAATTATGTTTCAACTCAAGTTCATTGGCCAAAACCATTAACCAACGATTACGCACTGTCAATTCAACAAAAAAGGATAAAAAGGGGTCGACATAGCGTTCTCCTACATGGCCCTGGTGGTAAGCCTGTGCATCTGGAATATAAATACATTTCCAGCCGCAGTTATTTCCTCGCCAATCAACATCTACATCTTCATACCAGGTAAAAAAACTTTCATCAAAGAACTGATCGTCGAACGAAATGTGATCTATAAATTCCCTACGATATATGACTGCCGCCCCCGGAGCGCCGAATACATATTCCCGCTGATCATACTGTCCACAATCAACATCACCGTTACCACGCAGTTTTGGAAACCTGTTCAATGGCAATGTATGACCAACGGCATAAATTGTTTTCTCCATTTTCCCATCTGGACTCATATTTAGCAACTTTCCACAAGCCCATCCAGCTTGATTGTCCGACTTTAATCCGATTAATAGACTTTCCAAAAATTGGGGAGGCATGTACAGATCATAATTCAAAGCCATGATGTATTGACCACGGGCCAATCGGAAACCCTGGTTTTGCCCTGCAGCAAAACCAAGATTGGCCATATTTCGTATTATGGAAACCCGAGGATAATCATCCAATATAGCCAAAGAACCGTCTTGAGAATTGTTATCCACCACAATTATTTCAATATCCTGCAAGGTCTGGCTCATCAGACAGGATAAACATTTTGCTAGCGCTGGGCCAGCATTATAGTTAACGATAACTACAGATAGCTCCATTTTTACTAGCCCGACAGAATACCTTTTCGCAAGCGTTCTACCACTCGTTTTCCAAGAAATAGCTTGAAATACCGGCGCAAAAAACCGGGCTCTAGGATTATAGTTGGCATAAAGAAAACTGACCGGCTGAAATACTTTCTTGCCAATGCCCACTCTCCCGACACGTCAGCTAATGATCCCAGGGCTTGGTACGCCCTGGATGCAGCTTGGCGTTTAAAATTCTCCCCCGCATCAGAACGCTCAATTACTTCAAGAACCCCTAGAACATCTAATTCTGATTGAGCAAAATCTAACAGTTCAGCCCTTCCACGCTGTCCTTTAGATTGACGACAACAAGCTAATTCATAATATGTATCTAACCGAGTGAAAATTTCTGGCTTTATTAGGAGCGCTTTTCGCACCCAGCTATAAGCCTGGAAGAAATTGCCCTGCTCCATCAAAGCTAAAGCATTGGCGCGGTACCCCATAGCATACGCCACTCGCTTTTGATCAGACCAGCTAGATGGATGATCATCTGGAGTGCCAAAATGCTTCTTCAATACCTGTAATCGGTCTCTATTCATTAATTCTGCATTGGTAGACATACTCCCTGGATAAACCCGGTAATACGCCAGGGGCTCGGGAATCCCGACAAGCAAATTCTCCTTCGCCAGGCGTAGCCAATAATCCCAATCGGCTGTTCCCGATAATGAACTTTCAAACCCACGAATAGATAGAACCGCTTTGCGCTTAACCACTGCCGCCATAATGGGGAGAAAACCGCCCTGGAGCAATTCAGAATATAGTTGATCGGGCGGAACAATTCTGCCAACAACCGGCCCCGGCAAAATCTTTTCGTCAGGATCAATATAAACACTTAGAGTATATACACCAGCCCACTCGGAATTTGATCGGAGTACAGGCAATGTTTTTGCAAAAAATGAGGGGGCAAGCTCGTCATCTGCATCCAAAAAAACGATAAATTCCCCCTTGGCGAGATGCAAACCCTTGTTACGTGCCGCTGCCAAGCCCTGGTTAGGTTGGTAATGATACCGCAAACGGGAGTCTGTAATACTACCAAGCAATTCACCCGTATCATCCTGGGAACCATCGTCAATAAGAATTATCTCACACTCATCCAACCCTTGATCTAAAACCGATTGAATTGCTCTCAGAGCAAAATGCCCCTGGTTATAACATGGGATTACAACACTGACGAGTATATTGGCCATCTCTAAATACATTATTGAACCACTGAGGACTATGAACAACGCAATAATCGAGATAAAATGCCCCGGTTAAATATCCAACGAAAATCTTGTCGAACCGCTTGAAAAACCAGGCAAAGAGTCTGGCGATAAGAAAAAACAGGTAAATTATACCGATAGTCTCCCTGCATGAGCACGCTGCTGGCAAATACGTTTCCAGAAATCTGCCGTACCATACTCCTGCGAACAGAATCAGTTATAGATAAAGACGAAAAAATAGTATCCACAAACGCCTTGCGTTCAGCTAACGGCAATCTACGCACAGCCCAATCCACAATCTGAGCAGATGCAAACTGATAATCTTGTTCCAACAAAGGGTAGAGATCTAGTGCCTTTTGACAACTTTGTTGACCCAGGAGTCTGGTTGTAAAATCAGAATCCAACTGATATATCACACCAGCTGCCCAATGAACTCGCGCTAAAGCCTGCTCCCGCAAACCTCGCACTTCCGCGGGCAATTCGGAGATAGAGAAGAAACTCTCGAACACCCCAACCATCTCATCCCAAAATTTTTCTGGGTGCGAGCATGTTTTCGTACCGTTTACCTCACGAAAGTTTGCCCATACTGCATCAACTTGCTGAATCGGGAATTGCACACCGATTCGCAAAAAAAGATCCCAATCCATTACAAAATGCAATTCAGGATTAAGATAACCCACCGTTCTAAGAACATCGGAACGATAAAAAGCTGTTGGCTGAGGGAGATTATGATCAAGAACCTCCCGCGCAAGGCTAAATGCTGGAGCTACCTGGCGAAACACAACATTGTCACAAATATCAATGAAGTTACAGTGACTATACACCATGCCAACATCAGGATATTCTTCCATCGCAGCAACAGCCTGCCGAATAGCCTCCGGATTATAGGTGTCATCTGCATTTAACCAACCAAGGATTGCTCCCCTGGCTCGTCTAAAACCTTTATTCAGAGCATCTGATTGCCCTCGATCGGCCTCAGAAACCCAATTGAGTCGCCCATCATAACGTTTTAGGATATCAACAGTTCCATCTGTCGACCCACCATCGATAACCCAATATTCTAAGTTGGGATACTCCTGCCCCAAAACACTCTGAATCGTACGCTCGATATATTCAACCTGTTGATAGGAGGGGGTAATTACTGTAACCAGCGGCAAGGTTGACATTATCTTTTTCTGAGGTAGGCAATCATCAAAATACCAATCAGAACAACGACTGGCAAACCTCCCCACAACAAAATCGCCATTTGCGCTTCGGCCCCCAAGATTACTGGGGCCGAATCTGAAAGTAGAAGCAACGGCGTTGGAGTAGGCGATGCTGTCATTGGCGGTGGGGTTGATGTAATTTCCAGAACGGAAGGCGATTGATAAGAACCAGGGGGTAAATATGGGGTATCTAACAACAAGGAGCTATACCGAATACTGGCATCTGCATAAGAATTCCAGACCACATGCAAAAGATTACCCCCTGTTACCACCAGAGCCGGATGTTCGCCGCGCAGCTCAGGCCAAAGCGGGGTATAACTGGACCACTCTCTTCCATCCCAAACCGCATAACACAATTGAGTAATGCCAGAAGGGGTTTGCGCAGAAGTGATAAGATGAAAACGCCCCAAGCTATCCGCCGCCAGGGCAGGAAAGCCTGTTTGTCCGCTCAATTCGCCTACGAAGGCATTTCGCACCGTTCCCCAATTCTGCCCATCATCATCGGATATTTGGAAAAAACGTCCCGTTAAGCTGCCAACACCATTATTCCAAAACATCATCTCCTGGCCCATCTGATTAGATGCCAGCCTGGGCCATCCCAGCGTAGGGCTTGATGGGCTGTCTAACCGCAAAATCTCGCGCATCTGTGTATTACCAGTTAACGGATCAAAATCTGTATACCAAATTGCCGCTCCCCCCCAAGACTTTCCTACGCTATTTTCTGTGAAAGAGAGCTTCACGCGCCCATCTTCGTTAACCATAATATCCCCGTTGGTTACTGCTATACTAGAATTTGTCGAAGTCCAAATCGTTTGAACCGGTTCCCAAGTCAATCCATCCAAAGTTGAGGTCAGAAAAATTTTATTAAGAGCCCCATAAGAAAGATAAATACGATTGTTCACTGGAGAAATTGCAATTTTAGCATTGACTACCGAGGTATCTGGTAAATATTTTGTGGTTTTCCAAGCAGTTACACGCGCTGCATCACCAATCGATACATAGCTTAAGTAAAAATATAAATCATCTCCCCACGCCGCAACAAGCTGACCATCTTCAGTTACCTCGAGATCATCAAGATAAATGGTAGTAGAGGAAGCAAAAGTGTCAATAGGCTCGGACCAATTGAATCCATCCCAGTACCGGTAAAATATCGTATTAGCCGCTTGCACAGAAGGCAAGCCCGAGCCAACCCACTCTCCCCACATTACGTGAACATATCCCGCCTTATCTGCGACCATCTTTGGAAACCAGGCCGGATTTGAACCCGACAAAGAAAGAGGAGCCGACCAGCCAAAAGCCAGCATGCTTTTTGCAGGAAAAGCGCCAAAAATTATTCCCACAATAGAACACACGCCAATAATCACACGCAGCCTCATATCAAATGATTTCATCACATTCTTCTTCCAATAGCCTGTGAGGCTTGCCGTTGAGCAATAATCTCCTGATACCAGCTTAAATATTCTTTCACCTGCTGACGAAGATCAAATCGCTCTCTAGCATCACGCAAAGCAAACTGTCCCATTTGCAGCATCAAATCAGAGACAGTGAGCAATTGATCGATTTTCTTGCTCATTTCTTGAACATTACCTGGCGAAACAAGAAATCCATTATGTCCATCTTTTACCTGCTCAGGGATACCGCCAACCGCGGTTGCAACAACTGGAATGCCACAGGAAAAAGCCTCTAAAATTGTTGTTGGGAAAGTATCTGCTCGTGCGGCATGTAAAAACAAATCGGATGCGCTGTAGATAAGCGCTAACTGCTGGGCTTCTTTTTGATAAGGCCAGTGATAAATCATGCGGTCGCCCAAATCCTCCATCCGCTGTTCATCTCCGCCAACCTGAAGCAAAACCAGGGGATATTTGAGATGATCTACTCTAGGAAGACTGGCAAACGCCTGAAGTATCGTGCCATAATCTTTATAAGGGTTATTCCGCCCACCGGCTGCAAGGCTGAGCAAGATGGCTGCATTCTCCGGCAAGTTTAGCCGGCGGCGGGCCGCCACTTTATCTCCAGGATGAAAGATCGCCTGATCCACCCCGTTCGGGATTACCCGGCTTTCTACCGGATTTAACATGGATTGCTGCACACAATCCATCAACCATTGGCTGGGGGTAGCTACATACAACTTACTCCGACGGTATATCGCTTGCTTTCGCCGCCAGTTTTGTGCGGTGCCATCACGATTTAATGAAGGATATAAAGATAAATCAGGGCAGCGCCCGCACCCCACTTTCCAACGCGTGCAACCAAGCGAGTATGCACAGTGGCCGGTTAGCAGCCACTGATCATGCAGTGTAACCATTGTGGGAATGCGCTGGCTCAAATGGGCCAGGTAACGCAAGTCGAAATACCCGCCATGTAAATTGTGGGCATGGATCAAATCGGGCTTTTCGGGTAACTGCGCTAACAACCTATGACTACCCGGATAAAAAAAATCTTCACAACCCACCTCACGCTCCATGCCTGGGACCCCTTGAGCTAATACTTTCAAGCAGTACCTCAGCCAACGTGCCAGGCTAAAGCGATTTTCATAATACTCTAAACTGCCATGTACAGCCCAACATATACGCGACCAAATTTTTGGTGGATGTGAACGCGAGATTTCAAATACCAGAGGATCGGCAGAACGCTTATTACCCACAACCAACCAAGAACAATGTTCATGCAATTGATAAGCGTTGTGAAGATTCCAGGCAACTCTCTCTGCACCGCCAGATATATCAGATGTATTTATTTGCAATATTTTCATCTAGAAGTTAGATCTTGGCACTGCCTGGTCAACCACCTTAACATTCACCTATGCCACCTTATTTCTGCCGAATGGGAGGCGACACAACTTCGCTACAAAAAAACATCCCAACTCAGTCTGTTTTTGGCAAAGGTATGGCTACCCAAGGATTTTTATCAGTGCTCGTTTAATTAATCGGAACACTTTCTTGGCAAGGTGATCATCGGGTAATACCTGTCTGAGGTATTGTTTTTTAACAGCCAATTTTGATAAAAGGAAAAACATTTCAATTGGCGAAAGAAGATTTTCTTCGCCTAATGTTTCTCTAGAGAATTTCTGTTGATCCAAAATGTTAACGTCAGGGAATTGGAAATAATTCGAACTATTTATCTCCCACTGCTTATAGCGTTGATCATAGTCTGCTATATTGGTAAAATTGGGGTCCTGACTATCAAACTGAAAAGGCGGTCCGTAATAAAATGCTTTAAGGTCCATAGCAGATGCAAAAAGCAATGCCGAAGTCATTTGGTTGGAAAAAGCATAAAGCTTATCTCTCGAGTTGTTCACGAAATTAAGAAGAAAATTTTCTTCATACAAACTATCACCATTGCTTACAATTTTAAAACCTCTGGAGGCAAATGGTGATCCCATTCCTCTTTCAAAGTCGATATGATACATACAAATCGTGACCGGTTTATATATATCTGGTAAATAAGAGAGCATTTCAGCATACTGATTGTAATCGCAAGATATTCTTGCTAAACTAGAAGAGTGCGAAGGAAAAACAATCGATCCTTTTCTAGTTTCTTCAGGCATAACTTCATAAGAGATAACTTTTAAAAAATATAAGAATGGTGCTCCTACAGCCCGTGTTTTTATTTCAGGATACTTAGCTTTGTAAGCCTTTGCCATGGCATCAGACCAATACCAGTTTTCAGATGCACCTACCCTAGCATCATGAAGGGATGGCACAAAACTCCAGCCATGTTGAATTGATACGGGTAGAGGTAAAGATGATGGAAAATGACAATAATTCCGAATAATTTTGTTAATTCCGTAGTACGTTACGTTGTCAAATAATTCATCCATCACAAAATTACCTCAAAAATTATAGTGGGAAGGAAAGTTGTTATCGCTAACACTAATATTTCCATCCGATCATACTTGTCTTTTTTAGCTGCTCAATCACATCGGTAAGTCCTAACTTGGTAGGGAATCTCGACCAAGTCTTGCTGTCCATGAACATAGCCACTTTCGCGTTCGATGTTGCTGGAAGACACAGTGAAAGTAATTACACTTCCCCAGCGATCATAGGGTATCAATAAGTCTGTACTGACAGCAACCACCGACAAAGAATAATTTCTCGGTCTCAGGGGAAGATTTGGGAAAATAAATTCAACCACACCTCGTTTTCCAAAATCGCCAATCTTCTCACCGCGGATTGAATCGGCCGAGGTAACGATTACACCTGTAGTAACATCTTGTATCCAGAGACGAAATATAACCCCTGGAAGCGACTTGTTAATCTGATATTCGATTCTGACAGTTGCTGTATCGCGATAGTTCAGTTTTTTAGTTATTTGATTGTTTTGATCGATCAAATCAACTTTTGTTAAAGTAACATCTCCAGAACCCCAGCGGGTGCCAAAATAATCAGAATTGCGCGTGGAGAGGGCCCGATCATTCATTGCATCCATGTATTGCGCAACAACGTCAGAGGTTTTACCTGATGCGCGTATTTTGCCTCTATCAAGCCAAACCACCCTATCACATAAGCCTTGAACAGAAGGCAAATTGTGAGAGACGAAAACAACCGCTATCCTGTCACTCATCATCTTGCGCATGCGCTGTTGACATTTACTCTGAAAGTTCATATCCCCAACGCTCAATACCTCGTCTACCAACAAGATATCAGGCTTGATATGGATTGCTACGCTGAATCCCAGACGAGCATACATGCCAGAAGAATAACGCTTTACCGGAGTATCCATAAACTTCTCTAGTTCAGCAAATTCAACAATCTCATCATAGATTCGATCGACTTCAGCACGTTTCAGACCCAAGATCGATGCATTGAGGTAAATATTTTCGCGCCCAGTTAGTTCAGGATGGAAACCTGCACCGAGTTGAATCAGCGCTCCAACGCGGCCGCTCACCGCCACGCTCCCATGTGTGACAGCCGTGATGCCTGCCAAGATAGAAAGGGTAGTAGTTTTGCCCGAACCGTTCGAACCGATTAGCCCAAGCGCCTCACCGGGGTGAACTTCTAATGATACATCTTGCAATGCCCACAATTCATCAACAGTGGAACGTTGGGCCAGTCTGCGTTGGATAAATTCAGGCAACAATTGCTGGGCAAATACATGCCGCTTGCCAATGTAGTAACGCTTCGAAACTTTCTCAAAAACAATACTGGGCTGGGTATTCATCACAGTACATCCGCCATAGTAATTTCGAGTTTCTTAAAATACCAGTAACCAAACAGGCATAATACCAATGATGTGAATGCAGCACTTGCCAGATAAATCAAGTCTGGCCATTCGCCATACAGTAGTATCCGCCGGTAAGAGTCGATAACACCCGCCATTGGATTGAGCAGGTAAAGCCAACGCCATTGTTCTGGCACCAGATCGAGTGGATAGATCACTGGCGTGGCATACATCCAGAGTTGCATCACTAAAGGGATTGCAAACGAAATATCCCGGACAAAGACGCTAACGGCAGCGCCCAGGAGACTTATTCCCAGGGCTAAAATTGTTTGTAATATTAGCAAAACAGGAATTAGAACCAACGTAATTTGCAATGGAACCTTATATACCATCATTAGAACAAAATAAATACCCAATGAAATCAGAAAATCAAAAAAACGTGCCAGAATAGAAGCCAGAGGAAGAATTTCGCGAGGAAAATAGATTTTACTAACCAAAGCCATGTTATTAAGCACGCTTGGCACGGCGCTAGAAATCATCCCCTGGAATAGCATCCAAGGCATCATGGCAGCAAAATAAAAAATTGGGTAAGGCATTCCCTCACTGGGCACTTTGATAAAATAGCCAAAAATCACGCTAACGATAATTATTTGAAAGACAGGCTGGATTAATAGCCATCCCATGCCCATAAAAGACTGGCGATAGCGAGAACGAATATCACGTATGGCCCAATTTATGATTAATTCCCGATAATGGACAAGTATTTTCACCTTTTGTACAAGTGTGTTCTTTTGACCTATTGAAAGTTGTTTATCCATAGTTTTGAAATCTTGAGCTATCAATTCGCCTAAAATATTCTGACTTTAACATCCCGGCCACATCAAGGTCCATACTCAAACCTCCAAACCTTTTTGCTGTGATTCATAACGCACCTTCACGGCGCGCCACACCAAAAAGCCCAGCAGATCGCGGTACTGCCACAGGGCGCGCAACTGCAGGTCCAGCCAGCCGCGCGAGGGCTCGATGATGACTTGGTGTTGGGTAGAGAGTTCTTCTGCCATAGTTTCCTATAAAATCTGTAGGGGCGGACTGCATCCGTCCAATTTCCTCTTGTGCCGCCCAAAAATTCTGCTATCCTATGTATAGAGTCCCCGCCCCAAAAGTTTTTCGCCCTTCCCCGCCGCAGTCGTTCCTCGTCGTTTGAGTCGTTCCTTTTTTAAGACGGCTTGCGGAACCAGCCCAATCTTACCACCACGATCACTCCAACTACGATCAGGGCCGCCAGGCCGCCGCCCAGCAGGCGCGGGTCGGGCAGGCTGGTTGAAGCAGGGGCAGTGCGGTTCAGGTCCGGCGTGGGGCTGGGGGCAATCGTGGGGGCCAGGGTGGGCTGGGGCGGCAGGGTGGATGTGGGCTGGGGGGTGGGCAGGGGCGGCAGGGTGAATTCTGGCAGGGGGCGCCAGGCCAGGCGCAGGGCCGGCAGGCCGTCGGCATCCAAAGAGACCCAGGCCAGGGCCAGGCGGGCGCCCTCAGGGCGGGCGGCGGCAGCGGCAGCCAGCACCTCACCGGCAGGCATATGGATCGGATCGTAGGCCTCGGAGGCGGTCCAGCGGGCATCTTGCCAGGCGCTGAAACGCAGGATGAAGGCCGGGTCGGTGTTAACCTGGTAGGCGGGCCCGGCCAGGTACAGGTTGCCATCCAGCAGGCCGCCGGCGGCAGCCAGGCCGTAAGGCAGGCCGCCGGTCAGGTTATCCCAGCCGCTGAGGTTCACCCAGCCGCTGAGGTTCACCCAGCCACTCACCCGCTGCGGGGTGCCCCAGGCGGCCACGTCCTCAAAGGGGGCGTCGAGGGGCAGGCTGCGCTGCCACAAGGCCCCCGCCGCATCCACCGAGAACAGGTGCAGGCGGCCAGCCGAGGCGGCCAGGCGCGGGGCACTGTAGGCGGCCGCCGCGGCCTCGAAGGGCTCGCTCCAGGCCAGGGGTTGGAGGGAGGCGGCAGAGAGGGCGGCGCGGGTGTACACCAGGCCCTGGGCGGGCAGGGTGCCGGGCAAGGCCTGGCGGGTGATGACCACGTGCAGCTCGGTCAGCCCGGCCAGGCGCAGGGAGGGGGTCAGGGCCAGGGCGGTCGGCCCCACCATGCGCCAGCCGGCGGCGCCGGCATCGAAGACCATCTCAGGGGCCGTCCAGGTGCTGCCGCCATCTTGCGAGCGGGCCAGGTACACACCGCGCCCTTCGTTGGCAGGCAGCACGTAAAGCAGGTAGAGCCCGCCAGATTGGTCGGCGGCCAGCAGGGGCCAGGCCCCCGGCAGGCCGTTGGAAATGTATTGGGCGGGCGACCAGGCAGCGGCCGAGGCGGCCTGGTCGAGGGCGGCACGGCTGTAAAGGATCTCGCCCTCGCTCCCGCCGCTCCAGGCCAGGTGCAGCCAGCCCTCTTGCAGCAGCAGGGCGGGCTGGCGGGCCACTTCACCGGCCGCCGCGCTGACCACGGCAGCAGGGCGGGAGAAGGAGATGGCGACGGGCAGCCCGTCGGCGCCGGGTTGACCATCGGCGGAGCGGGCGTAGAGGATCTGGGAGGCGGGGGCGCCAGGCTGGCCCTCGCTCCACACCACGTGGATGCGGTTCTGGTCGTCAAGGGCCAGGGCGGGGTCGGCGGCGGCCAGGCCGGCGCTTGAGAGGGGCTGGGAAAGGCTCCAGGGGGAGGGGGTTGGGTAGACCAATTGCAGGGCGGCGGCGGAGCTGCGGGCAAACCAGATATCCCCCTGCTCGTCCTGGCCGAGCAAGAGCAGGCCGGCGGAGGAGGCGTCGAAGGCCAGGAGGGGATCGGAGAGGGGGCTCTCGGCGGCCGTGGGGGCGGCGGAGAGGCTGGCGGATAGAGTCTGCGCCTCAGACCAGCCTTTGGTCTGAGGGTCCCAGGCGGCCAGGGCCAGGCCGCCACCGGCCGAGCTCCAGAGCCAGTAAAGCAAGCCACCTTGATTGTAGAACTGTCCGGCGGCGGGGCAGGCGGCCAGTCCATCCAGGATGGGGGCAGGGGCGGCCCAATCGCCATCCGACCCGCTGGTGGGGGACCAGGCCTGCTGGTACAGGGTGCAGGCGCTGCGGGAGGCATCCTGCCAGATGAGCAGGGGGGCGCCATCCGGCTGGGCGGCCAGGCGGGGGCGGGCGGGGGCCAGGGCCTGGTCATCGCTGAGAGGCTGGGGGGCGCTCCAGGCAGCGCTGGCGGCCGAGGCAGCGTAGAGGGCGGCGCCGGTCTGGGGCTCGTGCCAGGCCAGGAAGACCGCGGCCCCTACCTCACCCCCGGCCCCTACCCCCTCCGTTGTGGTGGAGAGGGGGGAGGAGAGGTCGAGCAGGGAGAGGTAGGCGGTTTCGGCGGTGAGCAGGCGGTAGTAGCGCGAGGTGTGGACGGGGACGGCGGCGGTCCAGGAGAGTTGGCCGGCGGGCAAGCGCAGGTAATAGAGGCCGGCGGCGGCGGTCTCGTCCTGGAGGGTGCGCAGGTAGGCGACCGAGAGAGCGCCATCGGGGGCCAGGGCGGCCTGGTAAGCCATGGCGGGGTCAGCCAGGTTGGCGGGGCGGCTCCAGGCGGCCTGGCCGAAGGGGGTGGTGCTGTGCAGCAAGGCGCCGCCATCCAGCCATAGGGCGTGGACGGTGCCTACATCACCCACCTCACCCACCTCACCCCCGGAGCCCACCTCACCCCCGGCCCCTCTCCACTCCGCTGGAGTGGAGAGGGGAGAGGGAGAGGAGAGGGCGAGCAGGAGTTGGGGGGCAGACTGGGTGCCAGGCAGGGGGGCGGCGAAGGGCTCGCCCCAGGCGCTGCCGTCGTAGAGGGCGCTGGTCAGGCCGTCGAAGCGGTCCCACCAGAAGGCCTGCAGGCGGCCATCGGGGGCGGCCAGCAGGCGGGGCTGGGAGGCGGCGCCGGATTGGGAGAGGTTGGCGGGCTCGCTCCAGAAGGGATCGGAGGACTGGGCGCGGGCGGGGCCAAGGGCCAATGGCGCGGCAAAGGAAAAGAGAAGGAGGAATAGAAGAAGACGAGGGAGGGGTTTCATGGAGGAATGATCGGTTTGAGACAGCGATAAGTTCTAAGGATGGGCCGCCAGCCAATCCAGGGCCTGCTGGTTGTGGGGGTTGAGGGCCAGGACGGCCTGCCAGGCCAGTGCGGCGCGGTCAAGATCACCCTGGCGCTCGTAGCGGTACCAGGCCTGGAACATCAGGCGGCCCTCAGCCCAGGTGAGGCCGCGCACGGTCTCGGCGGCAGATTGGGTCTGCCCGAGGGCGGCCAGGGCATCGCCGAGGAGCAGGCGGGTGATCTCCTCCCGGCTGCCGGCCTCCCAGGCAGTCTGCATCCAGGCCAGGGCCTGGTCAGGCTGCCCCCGGCTGAGGGCGATGGCGGAGAGGCGCTGGAGGGCGGTGAGGTTGGCCGGGTTCCAGCGCAGGGCCTGGTGGAAATAGGCTTCGGCCTGGCCCAGATCGCTGCGTTGGCGGATCTCGTCTAAGGTGGGGTTGTCGAAGTTATCCACCCCGAGGGCGGTCATCTCAGTGCGGGTTTGGGAGAGGGCGCCCAGGTTAGCGTAGAAGGCGGAGAGCAGAGGGCGGTGGAAGATGAGCGCCAGGAGCAGGAGGGCGCCGGCAGCGGCGAGCTTAAGGAGGCATACAGTCGAAGAAGACTTGACGGTGCGCAAGGTAGGCTTTGCCTCCGGCTGGCCCTGCCCCTGCTCCAGCAGCCACCAGGCAAAGCCGCCGACCAGGCCGATGAGGGGCAAGGTGCGCGTCACGTAAAAGACCACGTCGAAGATGCCGTGCAGCCCGGCCACGGCCAGGGCGGCCAACCCGGCCCAGCCCCAAATAGAAATCTGGCGGCGGGCGAGGACTTTCCAGGCCCACCCGGCAATCACCAGCGCGCCCAGGGCAAAGCCAATGAAGCCCAGCAGCCCCTGCTCGAGCCAGACTTCCAGGTAGGTGTTGTGCAAATGATCCTGGTAGGGGGAATGGATGAGCAGGCCGTAAATGCCAAACAAGATGCGGAAGCCCATCAGGCCGCTGCCGGTGAAGAGGTAATCGCGGATCAGGGGCAGGCCCTGGAGCCACAGGTGCGTCCGGCCGGTCATGCTGCCGGTGGGGTCAGGCAGTTGGCCGAGCAGGCGCTCCAGCCAGCCGGTGGCGGCCAGGGCAGCCGCCAGGCCCAACCCGGCGATAGCCGACAGCCCCCAGAAGAAAGCCTGGCGCTTCGAAGTTGCGAAACGCCGCCGCTGCAGCCAGGCCATCAGCGCTAATCCCAGCATACCCGCCAGCCCCACCCAGGCGCCGCGGCTGCTGGTCATTAGCAGGCCGGCGGCGATGAGCAGGCCGGCAGCGGCGGCCAGCAGGGCCAGGGGTTTGCGCCCCGCCTGCCAGGCCTGCCAGGCCAGGGCCAGGTCAAAGGGCAGCGCCAGGGCCAGGGTCCCCGCCGCCACGTTGGCATGGATGGATGGGCCGGGGAGGGCGGGGAAATGGGCGTTGAGCCACAGGCCGAGATTGGTAATGAAAGCGAACTTGGCCGTCTCGGCGGCAAAGTCATGCTGGAGGGGCCAATAGAGGGCCAGGAAGGCGGCAGCAGCCACAAGGCCGGCGGCCAGCCAGGGCAGCCAGGCCCGTTCGAGGCTGACGATGGCGTAGAACAGGGCCGCGGCGGCCAGGATGCGGGCCATTTGCAGCATGGCGGTGGGCCGGTCCACGGCGATCCAGGTGGCGAGGGCGGCGCTGGCGATGAACAGGATGGCCGAAAGCTCAAGACCAGAGCGGGGGACAAATTTGCCAGTGCGCAGCCAGCGCAGCCCAAAGGAGGCCGCCAGCAACCCCAACCCGACCGTGACGTAAGGCCGGTACTGCTCGGTGATGGTGAAGGCGGCCAGGGCAGCCAGGAGCAGGGCCCATTCGAGCCAGATCAGTCGTTTCATGAGGTAATGAGGCGTTTCAGGCCCTGGCCCAGGGTGAGCAGGCTTTCCCAAATCATGATGACCCAGCGGTAGGGGTAATAGAGGGGCCAGGTCCAGGCGGGGTGCGGGCGGTAGCGCCAGGCGATATAAGCCTGGCTGGGGAAGAGCAGCGCGCCGATAAAGCGCAGGCGGGCGGGCCCATTGAGGGCGGCGAGGGTGTACCAGTTATACAGCAGGCGCACGGGGGGGAATTTGGTCTTGAGGGCCACCACGCGCGCCAGGCGGGCTTCGGATTGGGCCTCCAGGCGCTCCAGCAGGCCACCTGGCAGGGGCGTGGCGAAGCAAGCTTGGGCCTGCTTCAAGGCTTGCAGGAGCACGGCCGACCAACGCAAGGCCCGCGCCTGCTCCAGCAAGCCATCCCAATCCAGGCCGGGCTGGCCGGCCAGGGCGTGGATGTCGTAGATCCACAGCAGGCGGGTCTCGCTGGCGCCGTGCTGGAGGACGGCGTGGGCGGCGAGGTAGAGCAGTTGGGCCTCGGGGGCCAGCATGCGGGCCTGGGGGGCGGCGGGCAGGGGCTGGCTGTGCTGCCAGAACCACTCCACCGGGGCGGCGTACCAGCTTGCGTGGCTGGCGACCAGGTTCCAGTGCAGTTCCAATACCAGGGGCTGCGCTGCCCCGCTCACCAGGTGGACGTGATAATCCACCAGGCGGTTCAAGTGCGGGGCTTCGTCCATGCGAGGCTCCCGGTAACCGAGCCGCTCTCTGGCGATCTGCAGCGCCCTTTCCATATCCGCCTGTGGGACCAGCAGGTCCAGGTCAGCCATGGGGCGCAGGCCGATGCTGGGGTAAAGGGTGGTGGCGAGGGCGGCGCCTTTGAGCACGATGACGGGGATGGCGGTCTCTGAGAAGGCGGCCAGGATGCGCTCCAGCTCTTGGAAGAGCAGGGCATTGCGGGCGGCGGTGGCGTAATACTGCCGGGTCAGCTCCTGGCGGGCATCGGCGGGGAACTCTGCGGGCCAGCCGGCCTGCTGGCAAGACCAGTACAGGAGGGGGGCCACGCGCTCAGCCTGGGCCAGGTGCACGGCGGCAGCCCAGTCTTTGGGGCAAAGGGGCGGGATGGGGCTGCCGGCCCGGGCCAACAATGCCTGGCACAGGCTGCTTAAGATGTGCGGGGCTGACCGCTGGGCAATGGGGATATCCAACGAGGGGCTACTTTCGGAAAGCGGGTGTGCTCCGCCCTTCCGACAGGATCAAGCCATCGGACAGGAGGAACAACTATGTCGCGCCCCAAAATTCACACTCGCCGTGCCAAATCAGGGACGCTTTTTCTGCTGGATGTGCGAGACATCCAGCTCGAGCGGCACGCGCCGCTCGCTCAACAACTGTAACAAGACGCGCACCCGGGCGCTGCCGGGCAGGCGGGCATCAAAAATTGCTTCGTAGCCCTCGAAGGGGCCGTAACTGATCTGGATGACATCGCCGGGCTTCAAGCCGTCGAACACCTCGCCCCCGGCCTGGGCAATCTCTTCGACCCGGCGGCGGATGGCGTGGATGAGGTTCTCGGGCACCACGGAGGGTTCGCCGCCAAAACAGACCAGGCCAGTGGAATGCGGCATCCATTGGAAGGTGGAAAGGCCGGCAGATTCGACATCGGCGCGCACGAACATGTAGCCGGGGAAGTAAGGCTTGATCTTTTGGGAACGAGGGTTGACCGGGTTGACGCGCAGGCGGGGGTAAAAGACTTCAAAGCCATGCTCTTGGGCTTGACGCCAGAGCACGTTCTCTTTACGGGGTTTACTGCGCAGCGCGTACCACTGCAAGGGCATGATGAATCCTATTTGGCTTTACTTCCGCTGATAGCGCCCGGCTGCCATTTCAGGGCGTCAAAGCTTTGATGGGTCACCAAAAAGCGCAGGCGGCCCTTTTCGACCATCAGGCGCAGCTCGCCAAAATCGCCCAGCGAGCTGAGGGCTTCATCGATCATCGCGACCTGGCGAGGGGTGAGGAAGCGTGTTTCAGGCAGGTCGCTGCCTGGCACGGAGGTGCCGGGAATGATCCGGTGGTCGCTCATGTTTTTCTCCTGGTTGAGGTTAAAGAAAAACCTTCTCGTGGGTTTTCTCACCTCTCCGAAAAGCTATACAGAAGTATTCGTTTCGCGGTTATTTCACAACAACATGAGCATTCTATCACAAACGCGGAACGAAAATTGTCCCATTCATGTCCCAACCCAGGCGCGGCCAGGGAGTGTGTCAGGCAGCATCAAAGCCTGTCAGGCGGTTCAGCAAACGATGCAAGAGCCATGTGGGCGGCAAGAGCACCAGGTGCAGCAGGGCATTGATGCCCAGCACCACATCCACCGTGCGCAAGCCGCTGTTCAAGGGAGCAGCCAGGTTCTCGAGCATCCACGGACCCAGGCCCGAGAGCAGGCTGATGACCAACAAACCTGCAAGCACCAATCCGACCGGTCTCCAGGCCCGCCGGTCAGATTCGGAAGGCAGCATGGTGCTGCCGACGGCAAAGGCCAGGTAAAACCACAGCCAAAAGTCAGGCTGATCGGGCAGGCTGCCCAGGGCAGCGCCAAAGGCTTCCAGGCTGCCGCTTACCAGGGCCTCCCACAGCGAGCCCAGCCCCAGGCGAGCCAGGCCCGCATAAGCCACAAACCCGCCGCCAGCCAACAAAGGTGCCGCGCCGATGAGGGCATCGCGGAAGAAGTCGGTTGGGGCGGTCTCGATGAAGCCTAGCTGCAAACGGCCATCGTCCATGGTCTGCGGGATGAGCGAAAAACGGCCAATGGGCACGTTCAACAAGAGCGCCATGAGGTAATGGCTGAGCTCGTGCAGCAAGACGCCCGGCAAGAACAAAACCGAGAACAAAGCAATGGCAATTTCAGCCTGCCGGGTGAACAGCAAGAAGACGATCTGGATCTCTCGGTGCAGGGCACGCTGTAAAAAGAGCAGCGGCCACAACAAGAGCAGCAGCCAGAGCAAGCCATCCAGCGGAGGAATGTTTACCTCGCTATGGCGCCGCTACTTGGCAGCCGCCTGCACGATGGGCAAGAATTCAGCCGTCTTCAGGCTTGCGCCTCCCACCAGCGCACCGTCGATGTCGGGCTGAGAGAAGAACTCTGCTGCGTTGCCGGCTTTGACCGAGCCGCCGTAGAGCACGCGCACGGCCTGGGCAACCTGCTGGCCGAACAAAGCAGCCAGGGCCGGGCGAATGACATCTGCCAAAACGGCGTTGGCGCCTTGGGCGGTGGCGGCGCGGCCGGTGCCGATGGCCCACACCGGCTCGTAGGCGATCACCAGGGGGATATCCTGGGCGAGGGTCAGGCCGGCTAGCCCTTCGCGCATCTGGCGCGAGACCACTTCGGCGGTGCGTCCGGCTTCGTTCTCTTCCAGAGTCTCGCCCACGCAAACGATGGGGGTCAGGCCATGCTGCAATGCGGCTTTGGCCTTGCGATTGACGGTCTCATCGGTCTCGCCGAAGTAGGCGCGGCGCTCTGAGTGGCCAAGGATCACGTACTTGCACAGCTCGGCCAGCATGGTGGGGGCCACTTCGCCGGTGAATGCGCCCGAGGGCTCCCAGTGCATATTCTGAGCGCCCAGGCCAATATCGGTGCCCTCCAGCAGGGCAGAGACAGCCAGCAAGGAGGTAAAAGGCGGGCAAACCACTTTCTCTACGCCCGGCACAGCCTGCAGGCCAGGGACAAGCTCAGCGACCAGGTGGCGAGCTTCTGCCACCGTTTTGAACATTTTCCAGTTTCCAGCAACTAAAGGACGACGCATAATACACCTCAAGGTTGAGTTTGATCAAAAAAGGATTGGGCACGCACGCGGATCCAATCGGGCAGGGTCTCTTCACGCAGCAAGCCATCCAAGACTGCCCGGGCCCGGTCGATGGCACCCGTATGGATAAAAATCTCTGCCTGGACCAGGCGCGCATCCAGGTTTTCTGAGTTGCGCTCCAGGATCACACCAATGCGCCCCTGGGCTCGAACCGGTCCTTCGTTGAACAGGTCGTAGCGGGCGCGCATGACACCGCCCAGGGTGTTGTCATAGGCGGTAAGCTCATCTAACGAAATGATGTTCAAGAAATCTGGGGAGGCAGCAGCCTCGTATAAGCTTTCGTGCAGGGCATTCCCCATCTCTGGGGGCAATGGGGCCGGATGAAGCTGGGCCAGGCGCAAATACGCCATAGCGGCCTGGGGCCAAAGCCCACGACCAGATAGGTCGCGGCCCACGTTCATGTAGAAGTCGTAATGATCGCCAGCCAGGTCAAGTGCCTGCTGGTACTCCCCCATGGCAGCGACATCCTGCCCATCATCTGCAAGGGCCATCGCCAAATTGTAATGGGCTTGTGGGTCTTGCGGATTCAAGTCAACAAACTGGCGGGCCGCGTCCACCGCGTTGAGCTCTGGCGGCGGTGGCAGTTCTACGCCGACCACCACTTCGCCAGAACTATCCGCCCAGATGGCCATAAAGACGCATAAGCAAAAGAGTGCTAAAGCCGCCGGTAAGGCCACTTTCCACCAGCCGCGCCGCCGCCTGCGCTGTGAAACAACTGGTGCGGCGGGGGATGAGGCGGCATCTGGGAGAACGGGCGATTGGAGCGGCGGCAAGGGGGCTTCGGGTTGGGGTGCAACCGGCAAGGGAAGCGGTTGAAGAGGCGGAGGTTGTACGGCAGCCGAATCAACCTGAGGATAAGGGATCGGCTTCTGTAGCGCACCGACGGTCAGCGTTTCACTGGTAGAGATGGAGATTGGACGGTCCACCACAGCCCTCACAACAGGCTTTGTCGGAGGGATAGCAGCCGTATCGGCAGCACTCAACTCGGCAGTCAGCGCACCGCTGAAAGATTCGACCAAAGTCGCAACCGTGTCAAACCGATCCGAACGTTCTTTGGCTAAGGCCTTAAGCAAGACACGCTCGACGGCCTGGGGCACGTTCGGATTGACGGAGCGAGGCGGGGGCAAAGGCGAGTAGATATGATCATGAATGATGGAATAAGGCGTATCGGCTGTAAAGGGCACACGGCCTACCACCAGCTCATACAACAACACGCCAAAAGAATAAATGTCAGTGCCCTCATCCAGGTTGCGGTTGCCCCTGGCTTGCTCTGGCGAGATATATTGAGGCGTGCCCACCAACATATCTGAAGATAACGTAGATTCGCCGGCGGCAGCGATGCGCGCCAGACCGAAATCTGCCAGGTAAATTTGACCATCTTTGGTGAGCAGCACATTGGACGGTTTGATGTCGCGGTGCAAGATGCCGGCACGGTGGGCGTAAGACAAGGCAGCCCCCACAGACTCGGTCACGCGCACCACCTCAGCCCAGTCGAGCTTTCCCCGGCTCAGACGGGCTTTCAGGGTTTCGCCTTCCACGTATTTCATCACCAGGTAGGGCCGGCCCTGGTGTTCAGCAAAGTCGTAAATCGGGACAATATGCGGATGTTCCAGCCTGGCAACCACGCGCGCCTCGCGCTGGAAACGCGCCAGAAAATTTGGGTCTTCCATGAAGGCTGGATGCAAAGCCTTGATCGCCACGTAACGATCAAGCGAGGGGTGATAGGCCTTGAAGACCGTAGCCATGCCACCCTGGCCCAGTTGTTCCAGCACCTGGTAGGGACCAATCGTCTCGCCTACAACAAACGGCATTTACCAAGCTCCTGTTCTTTGCCAAACAGGCAATCAATCAGCATGATGGAGCCGGTGATCAGCCCCATCATGCTGATTGGGTTTTTGTTTACTTATCCTGCAGGGCAGCCAGGCCGGGCAGAACCAGGCCTTCCAGCATTTCTAAGGAGGCGCCGCCGCCAGTAGAGATGTGGGTGATCTTATCTGCCAACCCCGACTGCTGGATGGCAGCCACAGACTCGCCGCCGCCGATGATGGATACTGCACTGCTGTTGGCAACCGCTTTGGCAACGCCAAACGTACCCACAGCAAAAGGCGCCAATTCGAATACACCCATTGGGCCGTTCCAAACCACGGTGCCAGCCTCAGCAATCACTTTGCTGTAGCTCGCTACCGTCTCTGGGCCGATATCCAAGATACGCCAGCCGTCCGCCACAGGCCCGGCAGGCAGGGTTTTGCTCTGGGCTTCTGCATCGAACTTATCAGCCAGCACCATGTCGACCGGCAAATGCAGTTTCGTACCGCCAATCTGGAGCAGTTCACGAGCCGTCTCCAGGGCTTCATCCTCTACCAGCGAATCACCCACTGGATAACCCTGAGCCTTGAAAAAGGTATTGGCCATGCCGCCGCCAACCAACACATGGTCGGCTTTGGCCAGCAAGTTTTTGATCACACCGATCTTATCACTGATCTTAGCGCCGCCCAGGATGGCGACGAAGGGACGCTTGGGATCAGCAATGGCCTGGCCCAAATACTTGATTTCTTTCTCAAGCAAAAAGCCCGCCACGGCCGGCAAGAAGCGCGCCACGCCCTCGGTCGATGAGTGGGCACGGTGCGCCGTTCCAAAGGCATCATTGACGTAGATATCAGCCAAAGAGGCCATTTGCTTGGCCAGCTCCAGGTCGTTTTTCTCTTCTCCCGGATGGAAGCGGGTGTTCTCAAGCAGCAAGACATTGCCCGGTTGGAGGGCTTTGGCAGCAGCTTCGGCGGCGGGCCCAATGCAATCCTCAGCAAAGGCCACCGGCTTGCCCATCAACTGGCCCAGGTATTCGGCCACCGGGCGCAGAGAATACTTGGGATCGGGGCCGCCTTTGGGTCGCCCCAGGTGCGAGCAGAGGATCACGGCTGCACCATGCTCCAGCAGGTAATCCAGGGTAGGCATGGCAGCGCGAATGCGGGTATCATCGCCCACTTTACCTTCTTTGACAGGCACGTTGTAATCCACGCGCACCAAAACACGCTTGCCTTTTACATCGATATCTCGAACAGATTTTTTGTTGAACATAATGCCTCCGCATGGCGCAAAGCGTAACACCCTCTCGTTCTGGGCATTACGCTTTGCGTTTGAAATTGAGAAATCTTACAAAGACTTCGCCATCAGGGCAGCCAGGTCAGCCGTGCGGACCGAGTAACCCCATTCATTGTCGTACCAGGCAACGATCTTAGCAAAGTTGTTCTTTTCCTTGCCAAGCACCGAGGTGAAGCCCAGGTCGACAGAGGAGCTGTGCGGATCGCCCTTGAAGTCGATGCTGACCAGCGGTTCGTCCACAGCCTGCAAAATGCCCTTGAGCGGGCCAGCCGCCGCATCGCGGAAGGACTGGCGCAGTTCGTCGGTGGTGGTGGATTTTTCCAGCTCGACGGTCAGGTCGATCACCGACACGGTCGAGGTGGGGACGCGCAGCGCGTACCCATCCAGCTTGCCAGCCAGTTCGGGGATGACCAGCTTGACAGCCTTGGCAGCCCCGGTGGTGGTGGGGATGATGCTCATGGCTGCTGCACGTGCCCGGCGCAGGTCGCTATGGGGCAGGTCCAAGATCTTCTGATCATTGGTATAGGCATGCACCGTGACCATAAAGCCGCGCTTGACCGTGAACAGGTCGTTGACAACCTTGACTGCGGGAGCCAGGCCGTTGGTGGTGCAGGAGGCATTGGAGACCACGTGGTGCTTGGCAGAATCGTACTTGTCGTCGTTGACGCCCAAGACGATGGTCAGGTCTTCACCCTCAGATGGGGCCGAGATAATGACCTTCTTAGCGCCACCTTTGGTGATGTGGTTGGCAGCGCCCTTGACGGTTTTGCCCTTCTTGTTCACGCCGTCATCCTTGATGGTGAAGATGCCCGTGCTTTCGATCACGATATCCACACCCAGGCTGCCCCAGGGAATGTTTGCCGGGTCGGTCTCTTTGAAAGCCTTGACAGCTTTGCCGTCAATCATAAAGCCGTCATCCTTCACTTCAACCGTACCGTCGAAGCGACCGTAGTTGCTGTCATATTTCAGCAGGTGCGCCATGGTAGGCAGGTCACCGATGTCATTGAAAGCGACAACTTCCAACGTGTCAGGATGGTAATCCCGGATGGCCTTAAGAACTTGCCGGCCAATGCGACCAAAGCCGTTAATACCTACTTTAACTGTCATTGTAATCCTCCATAACTTGAAGTGAGATGTTTTTAACAGCGATCGTATTACCCAACCGCTGCGATCGATACTTTAGGAAATACATTCCAAACCTCTATTCTACCAGAGGCCCGGTACGTTCTTGGAACAAATCGATGATCACTTGGGCCAATTTTTCTGTGCTGTGTTTACCAGGGTTATCCGGATCGACCAGGTCAGCCTGGTGAACAGCGTAATCGACCTCCAGGTCGGGGGCCGGCTTGACCCAACTTATGCCTTCGGGCAAGCTGCCCTCAAAACACGAGTTACCTAAGATCACATCAAAGGATATATCATTGATATGCTCTTCAATCACGCGCACGTGATCGCCAACCGAAAAACCTTCTGTTTCACCAGGGTCAGTTACTAAATTGCACACAAATATCTTCATCGCCCGGCTGGCCCGCACTGCGGCGGCAATATCTGGCACCAGCAAATTGGGCAAGATGCTGGTATACAGGCTGCCCGGTCCAACCACAATCAAATCTGCTGCCAGGATGGCCTGGATGACCTGCGGGTAAGCTGCCGGATTGCTAGGTTCCAGCCATACCCGGCGGACAGCGCCCGGGAAGCCCGGTATGCGGCTTTCGCCCTCTACCCGCACCTCACCTGCCACATGCGGCAGGGCCACATCGGCCACCAGGCGCACATCTCGCAAGGTGGCGGGAAGCACGCGACCATGGACGGCCAGGATACGCCCAGATTCGGCAACGGCTTCTTCAAAACTACCGGTGATCTCCGTCAACGTGCTGATGAACAAATTGCCAAAAGAATGGCCCTCCAGGCCATGGTCGCCATCGGGAAAACGATATTGAAACAACTGCGCCATCAAAGCCTCGTCGTTTGAAAGCGCAGCCAGGCAGTTCCGGATATCCCCTGGAGGCAGTATACCCAATGAACGCCGCAGCCGACCCGAAGATCCTCCGTCATCGGCAACCGTCACGACAGCGGTGATATTATAGCTGTAGCGCTTCAGCCCACGCAGCAATGTCGCCTGCCCATGCCCACCCCCGATGGCAACGATGCGCGGGCCGCGTTCTCGCCGGCGGTGACCCGCCAATTCATCTAGAAAGCCTTTTCCGGGCCGGCGAAACGGCGCCAGGATCGAGCGATTTAAGCCCCAGATACCGAACAAGACCAGCCCCACCCCCAGCCCGCCGAAGATCAGCACACGGGTTGGGCGTTCAAGGGCGCGCAACGAGGCCGCCGATATCAAAGGCAGCCACCACGTTTCGGGTACATTACGGTATATATCCAAGATCAGGATTGCAAAACCAACCCCCAAGAGGGTCATCCCGAGCAAGATAGGCAACAACCACCGTTTGATCCCCAAGCCGGGGATCAACCAGCGCAGGGGCTGCCGGATGCTGTTCCACACACGCTGAAAACGTGAGGCCTTCTGATTGTTCATACCAAATCTTGATGATAGCAGTGTTTGACAAACTCGTCAACGCTAATTTTTGTCGGAAAAATGCTTTTATGCTATACTTTTGAACATGGCAGAATACTATCTTGTTGCAGACATCGGCGGTACACAAATGCGGGCAGCTTGCTTCCCGGTTGCAAGCCCAAAGCCTGTCCGCGTCGAAAAAATAGCTACCCAAGGCGATTCCGGCACCTCTCTGGAGCGATTCCTTCTTCTATTAGAATCAATCAGCCCACCCGGAGAAACAATCAAGGCCATCACCGTAGCAGCCCCTGGCCCATCAGACCCATACACGGGTATTCTTTATGAGGCCCCCAATATCCCGGGTTGGAATAATATGCCGCTTCGCAAGCACATTGAAGACCGCTTTCATGTGCCCACGGCGATTGGCAATGATGCCAACCTGGCTGCCCTGGGTGAGTGGCGCTTCGGAGCCGGGCAAGGGCATCACCACCTGATCTATATTACCGTCAGCACAGGCATCGGCGGAGGCGTGATCATCAACGACAAGCTGCTGCTGGGTGTGCGCGGCCTGGCGGCCGAATTGGGGCATGTGACGGTCGTTCCAAACGGGCCTCGCTGCGGCTGTGGTCAACCTGGGCATCTGGAAGCAATTGCCTCAGGCCCGTCGATTGCAAGATGGGTGCGAGAAGAGATTGGCAAAGGCGTGCCATCCATTTTATCTGAAAACAAGAAGATCAGCGCCAAGGATGTTTCTGTGGCTGCCCAGCGCGGTGACAAGCTGGCGGCAGCAGCCCTGGCAAGGGCCGGCAATTACCTGGGTGTAGCAATTGCAGATTGGCTGCACATCTTCAATCCATCAGCCGTCATCATCGGCGGCGGCGTTGTCCAAAGCGGCCAATACCTGCTCGACCCCCTGCGCGTTGCGTTACACGAGCACGTGTTATCGGCGCAGTACCTTGACAACCTGACCTTGGCGACCGCTGCACTTGGTGATGATGTGGGGTTAAAAGGAGCCCTGGCCCTGGCGCAAACCTTTGAGCCGGCCTGATGGCAAACAGCAAATGATCACCCCTCTTGAAAAGCAATGGGAAGTCGCGGCGCCGATTTCTCCAGATATTGACCGTGGGCTGCAAAACTTCCCACCCGTTCTGCGGCAGATTCTATTTAACCGCGGATACACCACGCCAGAAACGGCTCGTCAATTTCTTGAAGCTCAACCCCCAGAAGGCACCGAACCCGGCAACCTGTCAGGGTTTTCTGCGGCAGCCGAGCGAATCTGGCACGCCATCCACAAACACGAGCCGATCGCCATCTATGGCGATTATGACGCCGACGGCGTCACTGCTACCGCCCTGCTGATCCAGGTATTCCAAATGCTTGGGGCAGATGTGCGCCCTTATATTCCCAACCGCTTTGATGAGGGGTATGGGTTGAATTTCGAGGCATTGAGCACCTTGCATGCCGAGGGCGTTCGCCTGGTGATCACCGTAGACTGCGGCATCCGTTCATTGGCCGAAGCTGACTATGCGCAACAACTGGGCCTGGATTTGATCATCACCGACCATCACCACCCAGGCGATGAGATCCCCAGCTCCCTGGCGATCATCAATCCCAAGCTGCCAGATGATACATACCCCGACAAAGATCTGGCAGGCGTTGGATTGGCCTATAAGCTGGCCGATGGGCTGCTCCAACAGGCCGGCAAGACAGACTTCAGCGTCGAGAGTCTCCTGGATCTGGTGGCGATTGGAACTGTGGCAGACCTGGCCCCACTGGTAGGAGAAAACCGCGCCCTGGTACGCCGCGGGCTGCGCAGTATCCGCCGGCCCAGCCGCCAGGGGATCATGTCTTTGATCGGGGTAGCGGGCCTAACCCCCACCCGCATCACCGCCACCGACATTGGCTTTACGCTGGGGCCGCGCCTGAACGCTGCCGGGCGGCTGGATTCGGCCCTGGCAGCATTCCATCTGCTGACGACCCAAGATGTTCAAGAAGCGGCTCGCCTGGCGCAAGAATTGGACAACCAGAACCGCGAACGCCAAAAGGTAACCCACCAGATCCAAGAGCAGGCCCAGCAGATGGCGCAGGCCCGGGCAGAAGGTGACTTCTTGATCTTTGCCGACGACCCCAGTTTTAATCCGGGTGTGGTTGGCCTGGCGGCATCTCGCTTAACTGAATTATTCTACCGACCTGTTATCGTGGCGCACCACGGCGAAGAATTTACGGTCGGTTCTTGCCGCAGCATACCTGAATTTCACATTACCAAAGCGTTGGATGAGTGCGCCGATCTGCTGGAGCATCATGGCGGGCACGCGGCGGCGGCTGGATTCACAGTACGCAACGAAAACCTGCCCGCGTTGGTAGAGCGCCTACAAGCAATCGCCACGACCCAACTGGCCGAACTGGATTTACGTCCCGTGCTGCACGCAGATGTTGAGATTCCCCTATCCGAATTAAAGCCCGAGCTGTTAACGCACCTGGATTGGCTTCAGCCGACCGGGTATGGCAACCGCCAGGCAGCATTTATCTCGCGCGGCTTGCGTGTGACGCGCCAGCAAGCCGTCGGCAAAGACAGCAGCCACCTGAAATTGGCTGTTACCGATGGCCGCATTACGTATGACGCGATCGCCTTCCGGCTGGGTCATTGGGTTGGTAGAATGCCGGCGGCAATTGACTTGTTATATACTTTTGAGAAGAACGAGTTCAACGGGCGGGTTTCTTTACAGCTCAACGTGCGCGACCTGCGCCCAAGCGACTGATCAATCAATAAACCGGTATTTGAACAACGTCCATATAGCAACAAAAGCATCGCTGGCTTTGATCTTCTTGCCCTCGGTATAATTGCGCGGGTTGAAGGTGATGGGCACCTCGAAGATACGTGCTTTGCGCTTCAAGATCTTGGCAGTGAACTCGGGCTCAAATTCAAAACCTCGGGCATGCAGGGGCATATCCTGCACAATTTCGCGCCGGAAGAGCTTATACCCTGTTTCCATATCCGTCAAAATATTATTGTAGAGGACATTGGTGATCAGGGTCAAGATTTTATTGGCCACCATATTCCAAAACAAAATTGGCCGCCTGGCAGCCCCCAAGAAGCGCGAGCCATACACTACGTCTGCGATGTCCTCGTCGATCGGTCTGAGCAAAGCCGGATAATCGCGTGGATCATATTCTAAATCTGCATCCTGGATCAGGATCAACTCGCCATTGGCATTCCGGATGCCCGTCCGCACCGCAGCCCCTTTGCCCTGGTTGCGGTCGTGGAGTATGACGCGTACTGTTCCGGTTCCATCCAACTCGGCCAAAATAGCCCGGCTGCCATCCACAGAGCCATCATCGACTACCAGAATCTCGTCCACCAGGCCTGTCGCCTGCACCCGATGGATGATCTCGCGAATGGTTTTCTCTTCATTGTAGACTGGGATCACGACTGTTAATTTCATGGGCACAATTATATCAAGGGTTTCTTCTTTGCACGATTTTTTATGCCCTTTTGGCAACAGATGGCAAATGCCGTGCTATAATCATCGTATCATCCCAATGAGTTCAGGAGGATTGTATGGATAATGCGCGCTCCCGACCTGCTGCTACAAGCGCCCCCAGCGGTGCGTTTACCCCGCCCAACCTCACCAAAATCGAGGACACTGGGCTTTCGCAGCTTTGGCTGCAAGACCTGGCTTTGAAGATTTTATATTTCCAGGGCTACTTGAGCGGCTTCAAGATTGCTGAAGAAATGGCACTGCCCTTCACCGGGCTGGTTGACCAGATCTTAGAGGCACTGAAGCGAGAAAAATTCATTGAGGTAAAATCATCGCAGATAGGGCTGGGTGAAGGCGCCTATTTGTATGCAATTACCAGCGCAGGCATGAGCAGAGCGCGCGAGGCTTTAGAGCGCAGCCAATATGCCGGGCCCGCACCCGTGCCAATCCAGGTTTACAACGAGTCGGTTCTCCGCCAGGGGCAGGCGCGCCCCACCATTACCCACCGCAGCATCCGGCAAGCGCTTTCGCACCTGGTTTTATCTGAGTCAACCTTCCAGCGCATTGGGCCGGCTGTCAACTCGGGCACATCTATCTTCTTGTACGGGCCTCCGGGGAATGGCAAGACCAGCGTGGCACGGGCTGTGGGCAATATGATCTTGCGCGAAAGCATGTACATCCCCTATGCCATTTATGTCGATGGACAGGTGGTCAAGCTGTACGATTCGGTCAACCACCAACTGGCCGAAGAATCCAACGCCAATCTACCCGGCACCGGGGCACTGCGCACAAGCACGGTGCGCCGCGACCCGCGTTGGATACGCATTCGCCGTCCGTTCATCGTTGTGGGCGGTGAATTGACCCTGGCTGGACTTGACCTGGTATTTGATGATACACACAAATTTTACGAGGCCCCTTTCCAGGTCAAGGCGAACGGCGGCATTTTGTTGATCGATGACTTTGGCCGTCAACTGGTTCGGCCTCGCGATCTGCTCAACCGCTGGATTGTGCCGCTGGAAAATCGCACCGACTTCCTGACCTTGCACACCGGCCGCAAAATTGAGATTCCTTTTGACGTGCTGGTTGTTTTCTCAACCAACCTGCCGCCGCGCGATCTGGTTGACGAGGCCTTCCTACGCCGCTTGCGCCACAAGATCGAGGTTGGCGACCCTACCTACGAGGAATATCGCGAGATTTTCAAACGTGTGGCCAACGCCAAGGGTGTACAGTACAGCGACCAGGGCCTGGCGTATTTGCTCCAGGAATGGTATATCAAGCGGGCCCGCAAGCTGCGCGCATCTCATCCCCGCGATCTATGCGACCAGATCATCGATATCAGCCGCTACCTGACAGTTGAACCAGCCATGACGCGTGACCTGATCGACCGTTCTGCCACCGCTTATTTCGTTGAACTATAAATCTGAATCTGGCTGGTGTATTTATGGCTTTTGAAAGCTTACCGCGACCGACCATCTTTGCGCACCGCGGCGCAAGTGCTTATGCCCCCGAAAACACCTTGGCGGCCTTTCGCCTGGCAGTGGAACAAAAAGCTGATGCCATCGAACTGGACACCAAGCTCACGGCAGATGGGCACGTGATCGTCATCCACGATCAAACGCTAGAGCGGACTACCAACGGCCAGGGAATTGTGATCCAAACCCCCCTGGCAGCACTGCGCGAGCTAGAGGCCGGCTCGCATTTCGATGCCGCATTCAAAGGCGAAAAACTGCCAACCCTAGATGAGGTTTTCGAGACAGTGGGTAGAAAGATCTTCATTAACATCGAGATTGCCAATTACGCCTCGATGACCGACAAGCTGCCCGAAAAGGTAACCGAGCTGGTGAAGAAGTTTGGATTGACGCAAAGCGTTATGTTCTCATCGTTCAATCCACTGGCCCTGCGACGCGCCCACCGCCAGCTTCCAGAAATTCCCCTCGGGCTGCTAACCGTGGCGGGGAAATCTGGAACCTGGGCACGCGGCTGGCTTGGTAAGCTGCTGGTGCCTTACCAGGCCCTGCATCCCGAAAAAGGCGACGCCACCCCCGCCTTGATCCAAGGCGCACACAAGCAGGGCAAACGGGTCAATGTGTATACGGTCAATTTACGTTCTGACCTTGAGCATCTTTTTACAATTGGCATCGATGGTGTGTTCACCGACGATCCGCCATTGGCCCAACAGGCACTGGCTGGGCTTAAGGTGCCCTCAACCGGGTAAGGAATTATGGAACACGCCGTACGCCCATCAGAAACCCCCAGCATCGATGATATCATGGTGACCTGCATGGCGCGCCAGATTCGTGCTGGCGATGCAGTGGTCCAGGGTTTGGCAACCCCATTGGCAACCGCCGCTTACATGCTGGCACGTTATACCCACGCGCCAGATTTGTATTTTGCTTCAGCCATCGGGCAAGGCATGTGCCGCTACCCTGCACCGCTCAGCATCCGCAGCATTGAAACGCTGTGGCTAGACCGGGCATTGAGCAGCATTGGCTTTGTGCGCGCCTCGGTAGAGATTTTGACCAGCCTGCATCTAAAGGAATTCTTCCGACCAGCGCAAGTAGATTGCTTTGGGAATTTCAACAATATCGCCTTTGGCAAAGACTACCGGCGCCCACGCCTGCGCATGCCAGGCGCCGGTGGAATACCAGATGTGACCGTGTTTGCTCAAGATGTGTACCTGTATGTACCGCGCCACTCTCGCGCCACCTTTGTCAAGCAGATCGACTTTTGTTCAGGGCTGGGGAACAACCCACTGAGAACACAGGGGGCGGGCCCAAGCTACCTGATCTCAGACTTGGGGCAGTTTGATTTTGCCAATGGCCGCCTGCGGCTGACCTCTTATCACCCTGGCGTGAGCATCTCCAGTATCCAAGCTCACACTGGCTTCGAGCTGGAGTTGGCCGATGATATCCAAGAAACCCCTTTGCCTTCAGGCGAAGAGCTGCGCCTTCTGCGAGAAGAAATCGACCCATTGGGCATACGCCACCTTGAATCTTTGAGCGGGGCATCGCGCCGCGATCTGCTACACGGTATCCTGACCCAAGAAGCCCAGCAGTTAACCCAGGCAGAAGCATCTGCTTCGAGGGCGACCGCGCAATGAAAAGCCTGCCGCTTCGCCTCTTCTATACTCTGCTGTTGATCGTTTGGGTAACCCCCACGACCATCGGCCAGGCTGCGCCCTTTGTGCGCGCAGAAGAGCCAGCCATCAGCCCCGAAAGCCACGCCGCCGATCTGTTGGCAATGCTCACGCCGGAGGAGCGGGTCGGCCAACTGTTCCTGATCAGTTTCAAAGGCCCCGAGGCAGGTGCCGGTTCGCCCACCGGCAACCAAATCTATGACCTGATTGTCAACCACCATATCGGCGGCGTAATGCTCTCGGCAACCAACGACAATTTTGTAGGGGTTGACCAGACGATTGCCCTGGCCGAGAGCCTGACCGGTCAACTTCAGCGAAACGAATATGCGGCTTCGCAATCTTTGCAGACCAACCCCGTCACCAAAGAGAGCTTTCGCCCGGCTTACGTCCCACTCTTTATCGGCATCTCACAAGAGGGGGATGGTTATCCATACGATCAAATATTAAGCGGTATGACCCCCCTACCCAGCCCAATGGCCATTGGCGCCACCTGGAACACCAACCTGGCCTATCAAGTTGGCGATGTGCTCGGGAAGGAATTGGCTGCTCTGGGCTTTAACCTGCTGATTGGCCCATCATTGGATGTGATCGAAAGCCCTAATACCGAAAGCGGCAGCGACCTGGGGATCCGAACCTTTGGGGGTGATCCCTATTGGGTTGGGCGAATGGGCCAATCTTACATCGCCGGCATCCACCAGGGCAGCAATAATCAAATCGCGGTAGTCGCCAAGCACTTCCCAGGTTTTGGGGGTTCAGATCGCCTGCCTGAAGAAGAAGTTGCCACGGTGCGTAAGTCTTTGGAACAGTTGAAGCAAATTGAGCTGGCGCCATTCTTCTCGGTCACCGGCAATGCCCCAGACCAAATTACAACCGCCGACGCCTTACTGACTTCACATATCCGTTACCAGGGTTTCCAGGGCAATATCCGGGCCACCACCAAACCGGTTAGTTTTGATACCCAGGCTTTCTCGCAGCTCATGAACCTGACACCGTTCTCTACATGGCGGCAAGACGGCGGCATTATGATCAGCGATGATCTCGGCAGCCGTGCCGTTCGACGGTTCTACGATCCGACAGGACAAACTTTTAACAGCCGTTTGGTTGCGCGCGATGCCTTCCTGGCAGGCAACGATCTCTTATACCTGGGAGATTTTCGCGCCAGCGCTGACCCCGACACGTACACAACGGTCATTCTCACACTTGATTTCTTTGCTCAAAAATATCGTGAAGATGCGGCATTTGCACAACGCGTTGACGAGTCGGTACTACGCATCTTGACCTTGAAATACCGCCTATATGGAAACACTTTCTCATTAACCGATACCCTGCCAGATCAAAGCGGGATTGCCCAGTTGGGCAGCTCAACCCAGGTAACTTTTGATGTGGCCCGGCAGGCTGCTACGTTGATCAGCCCGTCGCTCGACGAGCTGGATGATGCCATCCCTGATCCTCCCCAGCGAAACGACCGCATTGTTTTCATCAGCGACGCGCGCATTTTCCAGCAGTGCAGCCTATGCAGGCAGGAGCTTGTGCTCAATCCAGACGCTCTAGAAGCGGCTGTAACGCGCCTTTACAGCGGTTCTGGGCAGATCTTGCCTGGCAATCTCCAGTCGTACTCGTTCCAAGATCTTCAAGATATGTTGATAGCGGGGACAGGTTCTTTGCAGATTGAGAACGATTTACGCCAGGCAGATTGGATTGTGGTGGCAATGCTGAACACAACACCATCTATCCCTTCCTCGCTGGCCTTCAGGCAGTTTCTTGACCAACGCCCCGACTTGCTGCAAGGGAAGAACATCATCGCTTTTGCGCTCAATGCGCCTTATTACTTAGATGCCACCGATATCTCGAAGCTTACTGCCTACTATGGATTGTTCGGCCGATCAAGTAAGTTTATTGAAGTGGCAGCCAAATTGCTCTTCCAAGAGCTGCAGCCCGAAGGCGCACTGCCGGTTACTGTTGAAGGGGCAGGGTACGATCTCAATACGGCCACATTTCCCGGCCCAGATCAGACGATTGCCCTTTTCCTCGATCTCTCTGCATCAACGGGTAGCGGCACACCAGCCCCCGACCCCACATTGGGGCCAATCTTTCGCGTTGGCGATATGATTCCCGTACGCACGGGCGTCATCCTGGATCATAATGGGCATATTGTGCCCGATGGGACGCCAGTACAATTTATACTGGTCCATAATGGAGATGCGGTACCGTCTCAACAAAGCGAGGCCCAAACCATCCAGGGCATTGCCCGTGCCTCACTGCGCGTTGACCGGTCGGGGACAATCTCGATTCGTGCCCAAAGTGACCCAGCCACACTCTCAGAACTGCTCACCTACGAAATTCCGTTCGAGAACATTACCTCAACCCCACCTCCCCCCACCTCTACACCCACGCCTTCGCCCACTGCCACCGAGGTGCCAACTGAAACGCCGACCAACACACCTTCTCCAACCCCCACCCCGATCGTTGTGGGGCCGCGCGGGCAGGTTAACCTGGGTGATTGGCTTGGATCATCCCTGGTAGCCAGCCTGATTGGCGGGGCCAATTATTGGCTGATCAGTCAAAAACGCGGCCTGTTATGGGGGGTGCGAGGAGGGCTGATCACACTGGCGTGCGGGCTCTTGGCTTATATTTACCTGGCGTTAGATCTTCCGGGAAGCAAAATATTGATTGAAAACGCCGGTATATTTGGGGTGCTTGTGGTAGCCGCATTAGGGGCCGCCATAGGGGCCAGCGCAGCCTGGGCCTGGCAACTCTGGAAGACGCGGCAGCAAAGCACTGCCTGATCGCCTAACGAAGTACCGTAAACAACAAGCTCAAGATCAATAAGCCGGCTGTGATCCAAATCAGCGGCTGTTCGCGCCGGGCAGTGAGGATAGACCACAAAGAAGGGGCAGCAGGTTTACGCGTAAGGCGCGGCGGCGGGGTCCAGTTTTCGCCGAGCAAGGCTTCACGGAAGGCATCCACACTCTGTGGACGCTCGTCAGGATGCAAACTCATGGCCCATAAGATGGCCTTCTCAGTGCGTGGGTTCAGGCTCGAGTTGATTTGCCGGGGAGGGGCTAAGTTTTCGGGGTGTAAAAACCTTTCGCGCGCTTCTGCGGGGGGCGTATTGGTCAATAAATGGTATAGGGTAGCGCCAAAGGCATAGATATCGCTGCGCGCATCTGTATGGCCCGAATCGCCGCCATATTGCTCCAGGGGGGTGTACAGCGCCGTTCCCCGCCCCTGTAAAACCGTGACCGTAACATCATCCGACGACAAAATCTTCACCAACCCAAAGTCCACCAGCTTCAACAACCCACTTGGGGTAACCTTTAAGTTGCTAGGTTTGATATCCCGGTGCAAGATGGGAGGCGTCTGGCTGTGCAAGTAAGCCAGGGCATCGGCCAACTGCCCCGCCCATACCAACACATCACTTTCGGGCAAGAAAGTATTGCCTTGGCGCGCTTCCATCATCATGATGCGCAAGTCTTCGCCTGGCACAAAATCCATCACCAGGTAATCACGCACCCCCATCGAGAAGTAATCAGATACTTTGGGCAAATTGGGGTGGTCCAGGCGCGCCAAAACAGTCGCTTCACGCAAGAACTGCTCACGGGCCTGTTGTACAATTTCGGGCGGCAGGCTGCGATCATGCTCCACTTCTTTCAGAGCACACTGACGGCCCTCCAGGCGAAGGTCGTCAGCCAGGTAAATGCTCCCCATACCACCATGCCCAATGATCCTGCGGACCTTATAGCGACTTCTGAGGACTTCTCCAGAGCGTAAGGGCGTAGGCATAAGTTATCTCCGCTGGCGTTGCGGGATTGCACACTTATTATAACAGGCAAAAGCTTTATTCTGGCTTAATCTCTATTGGATGCAGCCCGTGGATAAGGTATAATCGCCAAAGATGAATGCCATGCTGAAGAACAATGAAGACCTGCCAACCATCGTAGCACAAGCCGGCCCGTTAAATGGGCAGCGTTGGACGCTAAAAGAGAGCCTGGTCATTGGGCGTGACCAGACTTGCGACGTGATGGTTTCTGACCGGCAGGTTTCGCGCTACCATGCACGCTTTACGATCACACCAGACGGCACGCAGTTGGAAGATATGGGCAGCAAGAACGGCACCCACTGCAACGGGCATGCAATTAGCGATCCAGTGATCCTGCAAGATGGCGATATCATCCAAATAGCCCTAGCCCAACAGTTCATATACTTGAGCTCTGATGCCACCCTGCCCCTGGATGCCAATTTGCCCGAACCAGCCGATTTTCTCCCCCAGATGCGGCACCTGCACCTAGACAAACGTTCGCGCCGGGTGTGGATCAAAGGCAAAGAGCTTCTGCCGCCTCTGTCTGTATCGCAATTTCAACTGCTCGAAATCTTGTACGACAGCCAGGGAGAGGTAGTGACCCGCGAAGCATTGGTCCAATGTGTCTGGAGCGAAGAAGAGGCAGCCGGCGTTACCGAACAGGCGCTGGATGCACTCGTCCGGCGTTTACGAGACCGCCTGGCGGCTTTAGACCCCACGGAGAATTACCTGGTGACAGTGCGCGGGCACGGCCTGCGGCTAGAAAACCCCCTGATCAAATAAACGAAAAGATGCGGCAAAAAAGCCGCATCTTTTCGTTTATAACCATTACTACAGGTTGGCTTGCATTGCCATGCGCAGCGCCAGGCCATAGATCGTCTGCAGGCGCTGGTTGATGCCTTGCTCTTCACCCGATTGGGTGCGGGCGATGAGTGCTGTCAGCACTTCCATAAATTCAGGGGTCAGCTCTTTGCGGTGTTCTTCCAGCTTGGCCTTCAAAGTTTGCTCATCAGGAGCCCCAAGCAATTCTTCGACCAGGGCCAATTCAGGCGGCGGGGCGCTGGCTTCTCGCAACACTTCTTCAACCTGCTTGCACTTGGCGATGTGCTCCAGGTCACCCTTTTTCCGGGCCGCATCCATCTCTTCCTCCAACGCTTGCAAGAAGAACTCGTCGATCGCAGGCAGGTTTTGAGCCGTCGCTTCTTTGATGTTGGGGGCAGTTAAGACCGTGTTCAACAACTGCCGGGCGCGCTGCACCTGGTCCCCGATCTGCTGATCGATTGCACGCGTCATCTCCAACACCCGCTCACGCAGCTCAGCCAGGCGCGTCTGCTCGGCACCTGCAGCGTGCTCAATGCGTTCGCTAAACAGTTGGAAGAAGGCATAATCCATACCCTGGCGTGCCATGCTCACGTAGGCGCTCAAACGGATGTCATTGGGGGCATTCACTACCAATTCCAATAACTTCTCGCGCGTCAGGTTCTGCCCGGCTGAGCGCAACTCATTGACCGCGGCTTCTACTTCCTTAGACTGCTCTTGTATCTTGCGGCCAAAGGTGGTTAAAGGCATCAACTTTTTCTGTAATTCTCCCAGGCGCTGGGCCGATTCTTGATCACCGCTCATCATCGAGGTCTCGAGCAAACGGGATAACAAGCCGTAGAACTCGGCATCCAGCGTGGCATCCTCTTGAGCCGCAATCTGGGCGATCATCTCGTCTGATGCGCCCAGCAATCGCTGCAAGAGGGCCAAGCGCTGCTGTTGAGCCTGGATCATCTCGCGCGTAATACCATCGGCTTCCAAGATGCGTTCCAACATGCCCTGAAGCGTAAACATGGTTTGAGGGCGCAGTAAATACGCTTTGCGCTTCTCTTGGGGCAAAGCGTTGGTGATACGAGTGATCATTGGACCAATGACCCGCTCCTGTTCTGTCACCGGCAGCCCAAGCTCGGCCGGGAAATAGGTCAACAGCAGCTCTTTTTCAGGATCGTGATACACGAGAGGCGTGGTCAGCATGCCCTGGTAACCGCAATGCGGGCACTGGGCGATATTAAAAGCCCCCGACAAGAAGGTCTGCTTGAGAGAAGGTTCAGCCCCGACATCGAAAAGTTGTTCCACGTCGGCCATGATCGGCTGGCGGCAGTTGGGGCAGTTAATACGGGTCTTGGACATGAAATTCTCCTAAAGATGGATTTATGAGCGCGGCAGTGTAAAACAGATGCGGGCGCCGCCGCCTGGGTTGGGATCAGCCCAGATATGCCCACCGTGTGCTTCAACCACCGCACGCGCCAGGTAAAGGCCCAGGCCGGCCCCCTTGGTAGTGCGTTTTGCATCGGTGGAACGGTAAAAACTATCAAAAATGAACGGGATATCATCCGGTGACAGCCCAGGTCCGTGGTCACTCACGCAGATCATCACCTGATCAGGCTGCACCTGCCCAGAAATCTGGATCTCTCCACCCTGAACGGCATATTTAATCGCATTAGACAGCAGGTTTGAAAACACCTGTTCCAGGCGGGCGTCATCGCCCATAAGAACAGGAAAATTGGGCGGAAAATCTACTGTAATCGTATGAATAGAGCTTTGGGTGCGGAACCGCTCAGCCATGCGCTTTGCCAGGGCTGGCAGATCCAGGTCGGCCAATTTGAGAGTCAGGCCACCCACCTGCAAACGCGATGCATCCAGCAAATTTTCAATCATGCCTGCCAGGCGATCGGCTTCTTCTTCAATGACCTGCAGGCTGTCTTGGACAATTTCGCGCTCCCAATGCACATCTTCGCGGCGCAGTGTACCCACATAACCTTTGATCAATGCAACCGGGGTCTTCAACTCGTGGCTGATGACCGAGATAAAAGTGCTCTTGATCTCCTCAGCCTCGCGGAAGTGCGTAATATCCCGCACGGTGGCGATGATGCTTTGCAAAGACCCATCTTGCGTCATCAGAGGTGCATACGTAATGCCAACCGGCAAAGGCGCACCATTCGAGCGTTTCAGGTCGCCTTCGACATATAAGGATACGTCAGGCCGCAGCGGCCAACCATTGGCAGCGGCTTGTTCTAGGGTTTGGCCATCTTCACGGCGAGCCAGGTGAACAACAGCGCTGTGCTGCTTGCCCAGGATGGCTTCTAGCGGTTCGCCCAACATGCGAGCAAAGGCAGGGTTACTGCGAGTGATGCTGTGATCTGAGGAAAGGATCAGGATGCCATCAGCAGCCGAATCAAGCAGGGCATCCATGCGCTGTTTTTCATGGCTGATTTGCTTGTAAAGTTGAGCATTCTGAACGGCAATGGCAGCCTGGTCGGCAAAGCTGGCCAACAAAGCCCGGTCATTGGTTGAAAATACACCCCGATAATTGCGAAAAATGAAGATGACACCGATCACATGCTGGCGAGCGATGAGGGGCAAGCCCACCCCGGTTAACAAACCCAGGCTGACCGAACGGGCCAACTCTTGCAGCAAGCGGTTGATCTCTGGCAACTCAAATCGGGCCGGATCTTCATAATCTGAGACGCCAGCCAACAATGGTTCCAAATAGCGCGCCAAAGCAGGGGGGAAACCGTGGGATGCTGCCACGGTCCACCCCCCTGGCTTCGAACGCAGTGCAATTAAACCTGCCTGGCCCGCCAGCATCTCTGCGGCAATGTAGAGGATGCGTTCCAAGAGCTTGTCGAGGTCTAGCTCTTGGGTCAGCGCCCGGCTGATTTCCAGCAGGTAGTCGCGCTGGCGGACCCGAAAATCAGGCAACATTCGTGTTTTAGTTTTCCTTCTCGGCCAGAGAAATGGCCTCTTCGAAGATCTCTAACCCAGAATCCATCTCGTCGCGCGTCATGTTCAGGGGCGGTGAGATACGGATGGTGTTACGGCCGCAGCCCAGGGTCAGCAAACCACGTTCAAAAGCGTGATGCACCACACGCTCGCGCAGATCATGATCTGGCTCGCGCGTCTGGTGATCCTTGACAAACTCCACGCCGATCATCAGACCCCTGCCGCGCACCTCACCAATGCTGGTGTGCCGGGCTGCGATCTCATTCAAAGCATCCAGGGCGTACCCGCCCACTTCTGTGGCGTTCTGCATGTACCCATTCTGGATCAAATCGATGGTCGCTAAAGCGGCGGCGCAGGCAATGGGATTGCCACCATAGGTATTGCCGTGCGAACCCAGGGGCCAGGTGACAATGCTCTTACGAGCAATAATGGCGCCCAGGGGCAAGCCCGAAGCAATACCCTTGCCCGAACAAACGATATCTGGCTCAACGCCAAAGTGCTCGATGGCCCACCACTTGCCGGTACGGCCCATGCCAGACTGGACTTCATCTGCAATCAGCAAGATGTCGTGCCGGTCACACAAATCACGCAAGGCAGGGAAGAAGCCCGGCGTAGGAACCACATAACCACCCTCGCCCTGGATCGGCTCAATCAAGATGCCCGCCACATCCTCGGCCGGCAGCAGCTTGCCCAAAACTTGTTCTTCCAGGTAACGAACAACTGTAACACCATAATCCTCGCCCGGCTTTGAAAGCAGAAGCGGACGGTATGGATTGGGATACGGGGCGTGCACAACCCCATTCATTAAAGGATAAAAACCCTCGTGATAGAGCGGCTTGCTGGCGGTGAAACTCAGCGAGCCCAATGTGCGCCCATGAAAAGCACCCAAAAAGCCAATAAATTGCGTTGCGCCGGTGTGATAGCGAGCCAGCTTGATGGCGGCCTCAACGCTTTCGGTGCCTGAATTGGTCATGAACGATACGGCATCTTCTTTAAAAGGAGCTATTTGATCCAAACGTTCGCCCAACTCAACCCAATTCTCGTGGTAGAAATCTGACGAGATATGCAGGAACTTGTCGGTCTGTTTCTTGATCGCTTCAACAACTTTCGGGTGGCTGTGACCGGTGGAATTGACGGCAATGCCGGCTGCAAAATCCAAGAAACGGTTACCATCCACATCCCAAACTACGCTGCCGTTACCACGATCCATCACAAAGGGGTATGAACGTGCGTAGGATGGTGAAATCACAGCCTGGTCGCGCTCAATGATTGATTTGGCCTTGGGCCCTGGAAGGTTATAGATTTGCATAGATTCTCTCCTGTCTTATGCCTGCAGGAACCTGGGAACGGGAACGTTGCACTTTCGCCGCTGGACAAACTCCGGTGATGTGTCCTTCCTACAGGATGGTTATCAAATAGTCCCGGGTAAAAGCATTATATCAATGCTTTTAGGTTATAATCAAGCTTCGTGACAAACGGCCTCTTTTCATATGACATCTATTCACGTGACGGTCGAGCCCGTGCGGGGGTTTTCCATACCCCGCATGGCGACCTGCTCACGCCGCTCTTCGCTCCCGTGGGGACACAAGCCACGGTCAAAGCGGCTACCCCTGCTCAGCTAGAAGAATTGGGGGCCAGCCTGGTTTTGGCCAACACGTACCACCTGTACTTGCGCCCAGGAGACGCCCTGGTGGCACAGATGGGTGGTCTACATCGTTTCATGCAGTGGCCTCACCCAATGCTGACCGATTCGGGCGGATTCCAGGTATTCTCGCTCTCTGCCAGCCGCAAGATCGACGATGACGGCGTGACCTTTAAGAGCCATATCGATGGCTCGACCCACCGTCTGACACCCGAGAAATCGATTGCCATCCAAGAAAACCTGGGGGCCGATATCATCATGGCCTTTGATGAATGCGCCCCTCCATATGACCTGGCCTACAACGAGCGCGCCATGGCGCGCACCCATGCCTGGGCCGAGCGCTGTTTGCGGGCGCACCAGCGCAACGACCAGGCCTTATTTGGCATTGTGCAGGGCGGCATCTACCCAGAGCTGCGCCAACGTTCGGCAGAATATATCGCCGGGCTGGGCTTTCCGGGGCATGCCATTGGCGGCTTATCGGTTGGCGAAACGAAAGAAGAAATGCACGCATCGATCGAAGTGGTCAACGCCATCTTGCCCGAAGACCGCCCACGCTACCTGATGGGTGTGGGCGCCCCTGAGGATCTGGTGAACGGTGTGCTGCGCGGAATTGACATTTTCGACTGCGTCTTACCAACCCGCCTGGCCCGCCATCACGCCGCCATCACCCGCACCGGGCGATTGAACCTGGTCAACGCCATCCATGCGGCGGATGAGAACCCGATTGCTACCGATTGCACATGCTATACCTGCCAGCACTTCTCACGCGCTTACTTGCGCCACCTGGTGGTGGCCAAAGAGATGCTGGCATCAACCCTGTTAACCATCCACAACCTGCATACTTTACTTCAACTGATGCGTGAAATCCGCCAGGCAATCCTGGCAGGCCGCATGGAAGCCTTTGCGGCAGATTTTTTTGCGCAACGACAAGGGAAAAAATGACCATTTTACAATCCATCATCCTGGGGATCATCCAGGGCTTGACCGAGTTTCTCCCCATCTCCAGCTCAGCCCACCTGGTACTTACCCCCTACTTGCTTGGCTGGGAGATACCTGCCGACGACGCCTTTGTTTTTGATGTACTGGTTCAGCTAGGCACTTTGTTGGCGGTGATCGTTTATTTTTGGGATCACCTGTGGGGAATTGTAAGGGCGTTTTTCAGCGCGCTGTGGCGCAGGCAGCCCTTTGGAGATACCCTGGCACTCCAGGGTTGGTACATTGTCCTGGCGACCATACCGGCTGTGCTGGGTGGTTTGTTGATCAAGGACCTGGTAGAGTCTGCCTTCGGCAGCCCGGTGGCAACCGCTTTATTTCTATTGGTTACTGCGGCCTTGTTGGTCACTGCTGAACGTGTTGGACGGCGCGACCGTGGGATGGAGAAAATGACCTGGGTGGACGCCCTGGTGATGGGAGCTTTCCAGCTACTTTCGGTTTTTCCAGGCGTTTCACGCTCGGGGTCTACGATCGCCGGCGGTATGATCCGCAACCTGGATCGCAGCAGCGCGGCGCGTTTCTCCTTCTTGATGTCGGTTCCGGTGATGTTGGGAGCGGGCGTTCTGGCAGTGCTCGACCTGACCGAAATACCAGGCTTCGCCAGCCGCATCCCGTCTCTGGCGACAGGCTTTGTCACTGCGGCGATTGTTGGGTACCTGTCGATCCGCTGGCTGCTGCGCTACCTCACCCGCCGCCCCTTATATGGGTTTGCCATCTACTGCGTGGGATTATGCGTGGTCACACTTCTCGTGGCGGTTATCCGCGGCTAGGCATCTTGCTGTGCCTCGCCTGCCTGCTTGGGGCAGCTTGCGGTCCGGTCCCCACCGTAGATGCGCCAGCCGCTCCACAGCCGATCCTGGTGGCCTACAGGCCGGCAGTGCAACCCATGCTGGCGCGCCTGCAAGCTTGTGGCGCTAATGAGCCGTCCATTGCACTGTATGCCCAACCCAATGTGCGCCCCCTGGCAGAGATCAAAGCAGACATTATCCTGACCTTGGGCGATGATGGGCTGCAAGAAACATCCTACACGGCCACACTGCTAGGAGAAGAGCGCCTGGTGGTGATTGTGAATGCCAACAACCTGGTGGCACGCATGACAGGCCAAGAGCTGCAAGCTATTTACAGCGCAGAAACCAGCACCTGGCAAACAAACCGCCCGGATACTGAGATCCGGGCCTGGACGTATACATCCCAAGAAGGGCCACGCGGCGTGTTCGAAAGCGCAGTCATGGGAACGGCGGCAAGCAGCGGGCGGGTTTTACTGGCGGCAGACCCACAGGTCATGTTAGAGGCGGTTGCCGGCAGTGCAAACGCCATTGGGTACCTGCCCGCAGCCTGGCTGCAGCCAGGCGCCAATGACCAGGCTGCACTCATTCACACCATCCAATTGGACGAGTCCCTGGCCGACCAAATGGCAATGCCCATCCTGGCGTTGACCACCAGAGAACCAGGCGACTTAATTCGAGAACTTTTGCTTTGCAGCCAGGGGCAAGAATGAGCAAGGCGTCCTGAGGCGATTCTCCAGCCGGTGCCAGGCTCAGGCCTCGTGTACACACACCTGGTTTCGGCCCGCTTGCTTGGCCCGGTAGAGCGCCGTATCGGCTTGTAAGATCAGGCGGTCTAGCTGGGCCAACCCTTCGCCAGATACCTGTGCCCCAGCCACGCCAAAGCTGGCCTGCACAGAAAACGAACCGCCGCCAGCCAACGGCAAAGAAGCCTCTTCAATCGCCTTGCGCAGACGTTCAGCCATCTGCCGGCCAGATTCAAGGGTAGAATCTGGCAGTACCAGCAAGAATTCCTCTCCACCCCAACGCCCCATCTGGTCACTCGCTCGTTTTTTGAGCGCAATCGTCTCAACGATCAAACGCAGGGCCTCGTCGCCCACTAAGTGTCCATACTGGTCGTTGATGCGCTTGAAATGATCAATATCCAACATAATGACGGTCAGAAAAGACTGCCCAGCGGCTGCGCCGGCAATGACCTGTTCGGCCCATTCGTACAAAGCGCGGCGGTTAAGCGCACCAGTCAGGCTGTCGCGGGTCGCGTAGTAAGACGCTTTCTCCAGCGCTTCGCGCAGGCGCGTCTCGAGCGAGAGGATGCGCTCAGCGATCCCCAGGCGGGCCTTCAACTCTGCCAGGTCAAACGGCTTGATCACGTAGTCATCGGTGCCAGATTCTAATCCACTGATCACGTCACCGCGCCGCTGGCGAGCAGTCAACAAGATAATATAGGTATAGTAAGGGAAGTTCGCAGAACGAATGGCCTGGATCAAATCCAGCCCGTCCATCTCGGGCATCATCCAATCCGTCAGCACCAACGGAATGGGCTCGGCTTGTAACATCTGCCAGGCTTGGCTGCCATCTACAGCCTCAACGACCTCGTACCCCCCACCTACCAAGAGCGTAGACAAGAGACGGCGATAATTCTCGTCGTCGTCAACAATCAATGCTTTCATATCAAATCAAAGCAGACATTTCTGATCAGAGGATTTAATGAAGACTATGGCAGCAGGCCGTACAAGTACCAATATACATCTGCTGGGAAAGCTTTTTCCAGCTCGGCATCCCAAATGAATCCGCCCGGTGCCAGGCGAGATTTTAACAGGCCGTCAAGATGTTCCAACAATTCCAGCTCGGCATGGATCATGGGATGGGCATCATACTCCAATAGCTGGAGCATGACGCGCAGGCGGATCTCATATGGATAACGATCAGCATGCTCGCTGGGATTGGCGCCATATTCATCGATGAAGTCTCGCCAAAGATTTAACCTGGAGCGGAAGCTGCGGACCGCCTTTTGCTCCCAAGCCACCCGCCAGCGGCTGCGCAGCGCATCCATCTGGGCACAAATGTTCTGAAAGCGAGATAGTTGGATGCCAGAAAGGGCGTATCCATGCAAACGCGCCCGAGCCAATAACAGCCCGTCCAGGGTCAGGGGAGGGTAAGGCGGGCTGCCAATAGGCACCGTGAGGTGCAGCATCCAGTATAATTCTTTGGAGAGCAGGTAATCTTCCAGGCTGGCTGATGCAGCCTGGAAGTAACGCAGCTCGTAATCGGGCGAGGCCATGCTTATTTCGCAATCAGCGGGCGCGATTCAACACGTTGCGCACCGCATCCAAGAGCTTTTCGGGGGTGGTTGGCTTGGTCAAGTATTTGGCCGCCCCCAATTCACTGGCTGTGACCATGGCGTCTACGGTGTTCTTGGCCGAGAGGAAAATAACCGGCGGCATTTTGCGTAGAACAACTTCCATGGCCCTGAACACATCATAACCGGAATGGCCCGGCATCATAATATCCAAGATAACCAGGTCGAAGGGAGTATTGGCTTCTTTCGACATCTCCAATCGATCGGTCACTTCCTCCCAGCGGGATGCGGTTGTCACATCGTAACCAGCACGCTTTAAAACCATTCGGATCAAGCCCAATGTATCCAGGTCGTCATCGACAACCAGGATGCGCGGCGTGAATGTGCGTGAAATCATGGGTTTACCCTCCCCATATGATTATACCTTGTGTTTGTCTTCACAAGTCACATTCGCCTAAGGACTCGTTTGCAAATTTGTAATGCAGGGCGCGGTTAATGGTCAAAGCAATAAACGCACGGGGGCCTCAAGGTACCTGGCTAACACCTGCAAGAAACGGGCCCCCTCAGCCCCATCGCTGACGCGATGATCCACCGAAAGGGTCACCTTCATGCGCGTGCCGATCGCAAGCTCACCGTTGGCCACCACAGGCACCTGGCGCACAGATCCAACCGCCAGGATACCCGCCTCAGGCGGGTTGATGATGGCGGTGAAATGCTCCACGTCGAACATGCCCAGGTTGCTGATGGTAAACGTAGAGCCCTCAATGTCTTCAGGGCGCACCTTGCCATCACGGGCCCGGTTGACCACAGCGCGCAATTCAGCAGCCACCTGGCGCAGGGCCTTGCGATCTGCATCCCGGCAAACGACGGTCATTAGACCGCTCTCCAATGCCACAGCCACCCCCATGTTCACCGCGCCATGTTGGATGATCTCTTCTTTGGCGAGGTCAATGGAGGCGTTCAAATTTGGCATCTCGCGCAGAGCCAGAGCCGCCGCCTTGACGATGAAATCGTTGACGGAAATCTTCTCTTCTTCTGGCAGGAAGTCGTTGATCTGTTTTCTCAAGCCCATTGCGGCCGCCATGTCGATATCGCGAGTGACATAAAAATGCGGCGCCTGGGTAGTGGCTTCAACCATGCGGCGCGCAATGGCAGAGCGCAAGCGGCTGAGCGGGATGCGGCGCGTCTCGAGAGCGGGCGGCAAAACCGCCGGGGTTCCCGGGGCAGGCAGAGCCGCCGCGGGGGCAGAAACTGCTGGAGGATGGGCCAGGTAGGCTTCAACATCGCGCTTGGTGATCCGTCCGCCTGGACCGCTGCCCTGGATAGTATTCAAATCCAGGTTTTTCTCAGCCGCAACTCGCCGCGCCAATGGAGAAGCGCGCCGTCCGCCTGGCAATCCGGGCTCGGCAGGCTGGACAGGCGAGGCAACCGCTGCGGGGGACTGGCTGGCTGCCGCTACGGCAGGCGCGGCGGCTTTTTCAGCCGGCTTAGAAGCCGGCTCGGAGGGCCCGGCTGTACCGGGGACATCAACACTCTCACCCTCAGCGCCTACCACGGCAATGGGGGTGTTGACCGGCACACTTTCGCCTTGCGGCACCAGGTGTTTCAACACAAAGCCATCATAAGCCGATTCGACTTCCACCGTGGCCTTGTCTGTTTCAATCTCAGCCAATACAGCCCCCTTGCTGACGGGCTGGCCTTCGCCAATGACCCAACGCACCAGGGTGCCTTCAGCCATATCAAAGCCCAGCTTGGGCATGGTAACCAATTCAGCCATTACAGCACCTCCTTGACCGCCTGGATCACATCTTCTACTTGCGGCAGGGCCATCTGCTCTAATGTGCGATTATAAGGTAGAGGAACTTCTTTTTGCGCCACGCGGCGGATGGGCGCGTCGACGTAATCAAACGCTTCTTCGTAGATGCGAGCGGCCACTTCAGAGCCAACGCCGTAAGAACGCCAGCCCTCTTCTACGATCACAGCGCGGTTGGTCTTTTTGAAGGACTCAAGCACCGGCCCCATATCCAAAGGACGCAGCGAGCGCAGATCAACAATCTCAACATCGATCCCCTCGCGCGCCAATTGGTCGGCAGCTTTGGTGGAGATTTCTAGCATTTTGCTGTAAGTAACGATGGTCACATCCTTGCCAGGACGCTGCACCTTAGAAACACCGATCGGGGTGCTGTAATCGCCATCGGGCACTTCGCCGCGCACCTGGTAAAGCGTGGCATGTTCGATGAACAGCACCGGGTCGTTGGAACGAATGGCCGATTTCATCAACCCCTTGGCATCCTCGGGTGTACCAGGGGCCACCACTTTCAAGCCGGGGAAGTGAGCAAAAATGGCGTCTGGTGTCTGGGAATGGGTAGCACCCAACTGACGCCCACCGCCGCCGACAGCACGGATGACCATCGGCAAGACCATCTGGCCGGCAAACATGTAATGCATCTTAGCAGCTTCATTAACTATGTGATCCATGGCCGAGAAAGCAAAGTTGATCGTCATCAACTCTGCTACCGGGCGCAGGCCGGTCATGGCGGAGCCAATTGCAGCGCCGATAATGGCGGCTTCGGCAATGGGGGTATCGCGCACGCGATCGCCGCCAAAATGATCGTAGAAACCCTTGGTAACCGCATAAGTGCCGCCCCATACGCCTACTTCCTCGCCCAGGATGAAGACATTGGGATCGCGCTCCATCTCTTCCCATAAGGCTTGAGAAATCGCTTCACGCATCGTTATTCTTGCCATAAGTAGATTCCTTCTATTGTTCTACATAGATATGTTCAAAGAGCGCTTCAGGTGCGGGTTCGGGGCTGGATTCGGCAAATTTGACTGCCGCATCCACCTCGTCGGCCACACGCGAATCAATGGCGCGCAGTTCAGCCGCGGTGGCGATCTTCTCATCCACCAGGTATTTATGATAAATACCAATTGGGTCATTTTCTTGCCAGCACTTGACCTCTTCTGACTGCCGGTAGCGTTCGGGGTCGCCCATTGAATGGCCGCGGAAGCGGTAGGTCATGATCTCCATGAAGTAAGGCCCCTGGCCGGTGCGCAGGTAGTTCAGGGCATCTTCAGCGGCGCGGCGCACTTCCAACACATTCATTCCGTCCACGCGCCCGTTCGGGATGCCGTAGCCTTCGGCTTTCTGGCGGATCTCTGAAACCGCCGAGGCGCGCTCCACTGCCGTACCCATGCCATACTGGTTGTTTTCACAAACCCACAAAACAGGCAGTTTCCAAACCTGCGAGAGGTTGAGGGCTTCGTGAAAGTAACCGATGTTTGTGGCCCCATCGCCAAACATGCAGATGGTAACGCCATCGGTGCCCTTGTATTTGTCACCCAGGGCCAGGCCCGAAGCAATTGGCAGGTGCGCCCCCACAATGGCATGCCCGCCCCAGAAATTTTTCTTCACGTCTGCCATGTGCATCGAGCCGCCTTTGCCCTGCGAGCAGCCCGTGACCTTGCCGAGCAGCTCGGCGACCACCTCCTCGGCTGACAGACCACAGTTGATGGCGACACCATGATCGCGATAAGCTGTGATGACCCGGTCTTGCGGCTTGCGGGCAGAGATCAGGCCGGTACTAACGGCCTCTTGCCCAATGTAAAGGTGCAGAAAGCCGCCGATCTTGCCCTGCTGATATAGCTGGGCAGCCTGCTCTTCCACCAGGCGGATCAGCACCATCTCGTAATACAACTTCAAATACTCTTCTTTATCCATACTCAGATGCTCCCGAAAACTTAATAAGGGGTTTATATACTGTTTTCCCTTCCCAATTTACCCATCGTTCGGCCAAATTATACCAAAGAACTCCTGATTGGCCAGATTCGTTTTCCGCCAAAATTTGTGGTATAATCCCCCCCGCTGACTAGACCGGCCGGCGGCCATTGGCTGCCTGCCTGGAGACCTGCTAGTGGCTATATTATACTAAAGGAGCAGATGTCATGGACAAGGAATCCAAGACCAAAACAATCACCACCTTTGCTCGCCATGCGAGCGACACCGGTTCGCCGGACGTGCAGATCGCCCTGTTGAGCAGCCGTATTGCTCAACTGACCGAACACCTGCGCACCCACAAGCACGACGAATCATCTCGGCGTGGCCTGCTCAAGCTGGTTGGTCAACGCCGCCGCTTGCTAGCCTATGTTCGCCGCAACGAGTACCAGCGCTACATGGCGTTGACCGACAAGTTGAACATTCGCCGCAAATAATCTGATCAAGTAGAAGGCCGTGCAGACCTCTGCACGGCCTTCTACAAAGCAACCGCCTGGGTCGGGAATTGAAGGCCGCGGACAACGTAGAATCTTTCAGGTTCCCGTTGCCATCAGCTCTCAGTTTCTGACCTGGGGGAAAACCAAATAAGTACCCGCAGAAACAAGTGATATGGGTATCACCTGTTCGATCTCGGGTAGCCAATACATAGGAGAAATATTTAATGAAACCCGAAGCAAAACAATTCCAGGCTGTCGTTGGCGGGAAGACTGTGCTGTTTGAGACTGGCAAGTTAGCAGGCCAGGCAGGCGGCGCTGTGACCGTTCAATTGGGCGAGACCATGATCTTCGCCGCAGCCACCATGAGTCCCGAGGTGCGCCCTGGGATCGACTTCTTCCCACTCACCGTGGATTACGAAGAACGCATGTACGCCGGTGGACGCATCCCCGGTTCCTTCTTCCGTCGCGAAGGCCGCCCAACCGAAGAGGCCATTCTCATCGCCCGCCTGACGGACCGCCCGCTGCGCCCGCTCTTCCCCAAGGACCTGCGCAATGACGTGCAAGTCACCATGTACTCATTCTCAGTAGATGGCGAGAACCCGATTGATGTTCTTGCGATCAACGCTGCTTCAGCCGCGATGATGATCTCAGACGCGCCCTGGGGCGGGCCCGTAGGGGCCGTGCGCGTGGGCCGTATTGAAGGCCAGTTTGTTATCAACCCCACCAGCGCCCAGATGGAGACATCTGACCTGGATCTGCGCCTGGCGGGCACGCGCGATGCCATCTTGATGGTGGAATGCGGTGCCAAAGAAGTGACTGAGAGCGTGATGATCGAGGCGTTGAACTTCGGCCACCAGGCCCTGCGGCCCTTGATCGATGTACAAGAAGAGATGGCTCGCCAGGTTGGCAAAGCCAAGCGTACTTACACATCCTTTGCCGTCTCGACAGACATCGAACAGCCAGTTTACGAGCGCTCTGCCGCCCGCATGCACGAGATCCTCGACAGTGTTCATGGCAAGGCCGAACTGGCTGCCGCCATTGACGCACTGCGCAACGAAGTTGTGGCCGAAATAACTGCCCAGGACGAAACCCTGGCCGGCAATGCCAAAGAAGCCTTTGAAGAAGCCTATAAAAAGGTTGTCCGCCAGCGCATTTTGGAACAGGGCAAGCGCCCAGATGGCCGCGCCCTGACCGAAATCCGCCCCATTTGGGGCGAGGTCGGGCTCAGCCCGCGCGCCCATGGCTCTGGCCTGTTCACCCGCGGCGAAACCCAGGTCTTAACTCTGGCTACGCTCGGAACCCCGCGCGACGCTCAGGAAATTGACAGCCTGACCGGCATGGCATCCAAGCGTTACATGCATCACTACAACTTCCCGCCCTTCTGCACGGGTGAAGTACGCCCAGCGCGCAGTTCATCTCGACGCGAGATTGGGCACGGCGCCCTGGCTGAGCGCGCCCTGCTGCCGGTCATCCCGACCGAAGCTGACTTCCCCTACACCCTGCGCCTGGTCTCTGAGGTGCTGGCTTCTAACGGCTCCAGTTCCATGGCCTCGGTTTGCGGCTCAACCCTGGCCCTGATGGATACTGGTGTGCCGATCAAAGCCCCGGTAGCTGGCGCTGCCATGGGCCTGATCAAAGAAGGCGACCGCTACGCGGTGCTGACCGATATTCAGGGCCTGGAAGATCACCTGGGCGATATGGACTTCAAAGTCGCTGGTACACGCGATGGCATCACCGCCCTGCAGATGGACATTAAGATCAAGGGAATCACGCCCGAGATCATGTCGCAAGCGCTGGCACAGGCCTTGGAGGCACGCCTCTTCATCCTGGGCAAGATCCTCGAGATTATTCCTGAGCCTCGCACCGAGCTAAAGCCTTTTGCCCCGCGCATCACCGTCTTGCACATCCCAGTTGACAAGATTGGTGCGGTGATCGGTCCTGGCGGCAAGATCATCCGCAGCATCCAGGAACAGACCGGCGTCAAGATCGACATCGAAGATGACGGCAGCGTTTTCATCGCCGCCAGCGACGGCCCTGCCGCCCAGCGCGCCCGCGAGATGGTGGAAGCGCTGACCGAGGTGCCCGTGGTCGGGCGCATTTACACCGGTAAGGTGGTGCGCATTGCCGATTTCGGCGCCTTCGTTGAAATCATGCCCGGTATTGACGGTATGGTGCACATCTCGCAACTCGACAGCGAGCGCGTCAACAAGGTCGAAGACGTGGTCGGGATGGGCGATGAGATCACCGTTATGATCACCAACATCGACGAGAACGGCAAAGTGCGCCTCTCGCGCCAAGCCGTGCTCGAAGGCTGGACCCTGGAAGAAGCCATCTCGCACGACCGCCCCACCGGTGGTCGCCCAAGCGGTGACCGTGGTGGGCGGCCCGGTGGCCGTCCGGGCGGAGACCGCGGTGGTCGCCCAGGTGGCAACCGCGACCGCGATCGACGCGATCGAAGATAAATTAACCGTAATCAAAAGGAGCGGCTCACATGGGCCGCTCCTTTTGATTATGAAGCAGATAAATAATCCGAATATCCGCCCTGGTATGATCGCACCTCCCCGCCATCGATGACCAGCAGGCGATCAACCGTCCGATCCAAGAAATAGCGGTCGTGCGAAACCACCAGCACCGTGCCCACAAAAACATCCAGGGCTTGCTCCAGCACCTCGGCCGAGGCAATATCCAGGTTGTTGGTTGGCTCATCCAGCAGCAAGAAATTGGCGCCCGAGAGCACCAGCAGGGCTAACTGCAGGCGGCTGCGCTCGCCGCCCGAGAGATCACCAATCTTCTGGGTGGTCTGCTTGTAGGTGAACAGGTAACGAATCAGGAAGGAAACAGCATTGGATTCGCTCAACGCGGCCACCGAGCGCACCGCATCGACCAGGGTCTGGTTGAAGTCAAGCGTCTCATGCTCTTGGGCGTAATAACCCACTTGCACACTTGGCCCCAACACGATTTCCCCGGCATCAGGCTGCTCTTGGCTCAAGAGCATGCGCAAGAGCACCGATTTGCCCGATCCATTCGGCCCAATCAGGCCCACCCGCTCGCCGTGCCAGATGGTCTGCTCGAGGGCATGGAATAAACGACGCTTGCCATATGCTTTGCTCACCTGCTGCAATTCCAGCACCTTGTTTGAGCCGCGCCAGCCGTTAAGCTGCAAGCCCATCCGCCGCCGTTCGGTTACCGGGCGGTCAATCTTGTCCATCTTGTCCAGGCGTTTTTGCATCGATTTGGCGCGTGCAGCAAACTTTTCATTGTCGTAGATCTTACCCCACAAGGCATAGCGCTTGATCGCCACTTCCAGGCGGCCAATCTCGTGCTGCTGGACGCGGAACAACTCTTCCTGGCGCGCCAGGCGTTCTTCCTTATCCAAGATGTAAGCCGAATAATCGCCGGTGAAAGTGGTCAGGCGGCCATCTTCAATCTCGGCTATGTGCGTTACAGACGCATCCAGCAGATAGCGGTCATGAGAAATGAGCACTACCGCCCCAGGGTAACCGGCAATGGTGCGTTCCAAAAAAGTCTTGGCGGGCAAGTCCAGGTGGTTATCTGGCTCGTCCAATAACAGCACATCCGGTTTTGCCAGCAGCAGGCGCGCCAATCCCACCAGTTTCTTTTGGCCTCCGCTCAACACCTGCAGAGGCTTGTCCAGGTCAGTTTCGGGCAGGCCCAGGTTGGCCAATACCTGTCGCACGCGCTGGGGGTAATCGTCGCCGCCCAGGGCCAGGTATTCTTCTAGCAAGCGCTCTTGAGTTTGCAAAGCACGCTGCAGGGCAGAAGGCCGATTATAGACTGCCGGCTCGCCCAGAGAGACCTCAATCTGCTCCAATTCGCGACGCAGATCAGCCAGGCGGGGATTGCCCGCCAGGGCGGCGGCAAAAGCCGTCTGCCCGGGATCAAACTCTGGCTGCTGCGGCAAATAGCCTACTGTCACACCGCGGGCACGCACCACCGTGCCCCCAGGCTCAGGGGCGTATTCGCCGGTGATGAGCTTGAAAAGCGAGGATTTCCCCGCCCCGTTGGCACCAATCAGGCCGACCTTTTGATCATGCTGAATTTCCCAGGCCAGGTTCTCGAACAAAGTGTGAGCGCCCAGGACGAGCTTGATATTCGAAAGTTGGATCGCGATCATAAAACACCTCAGATAAATCTATTACAAGAAATGAAAACGCCGCAGGGCAAGCCTGCGGCGCAAGAACAAACAAAGCAATGCAAAGTTTGGCTACAGGCGCGTTTCGAGGAGCCCCTGGGCGATGAACCCACGCACCCCAATCACGAGCACTTGAGCCGAACGGAAATTGTAGATCATAGCGGGGGGATTATACCATAACTCAGGCGGCAGTTAAAGCCCGCATTACAGGTCCAGGTTAATCGAGTAAAATTAGCCATTATACGCTCATCGTCAAAAGGATACGCTTATGGCCCGCCGCTTCGACACCACCTCGTACCGTTATGCCAACGAACACCTCATTTTAGGGGTTACCCTACTGTTGGTTTTTGGCGTTATCGCCTTGACGGCCGGCGCTACAGTCTGCCTGAGCGCGGTATTTGTGGTTGCAGGAGTGGTGATGGGTTATTTCTCCAGCCGGGCCCACCACCAGCAGCTCTTGCAAACCGCCCGGCGGGCAGAAGAGGCAGCGCCTGAATTGAGGCCGGTGCTGCAAGAAGCCGCTGAACGCCTGCAGGTTGAGCCGGTGGATGTTTTCATCGTGCCCAGCAGGGTTGTCAATGCATACACCTTCGGCATCACCTCGCCCAAGGCCATCGTGCTCCACTCGGCCCTGTTCCAATTGATGGATCGCGACGAATTACAGTTCATCATTGGGCACGAGATGGGGCATGTGCGCCTGGGGCATACCTGGCTGAACACGCTGGTGGGCGGGATGGCGGGCATCCCCAGTTCGACTGGTGCACTATTATTAATGGAAGTAGCCTTCCGCTGGTGGAACCGGGCTTGCGAATATTCGGCTGACCGGGCCGGGATGCTGGCCTGTGCCAACCCGCGCAAGGCCATCAGCGCCTTGATCAAGATCGAGGCCGGCCCGGCTGCAATTCACAGCCAGGCTGCCTTAGAGAATGCCCTGGCGCGCATTGAAAGTGAAGACGACAGCCTTTCGGGCAACCTGGGCGAGCTGCTGGCTACTCACCCCATGATCATCAAGCGCATCAATCATATCCGCCAATATGCCAACAGCGAGCAGTACCGCCGCCTGCAGGCCGGGATGAATCAGAACCTGATGTAATCAGGTTGCAAAAATCCAAGCCTCACCACAGAGAGTACACAGAGAAAGCTTAAAAATGCCTCTTGCCGATTTTGCCCAAAAAATGCCCAAGGCCGAGCTGCACGTGCATCTAGAAGGCTCGATCCGACCCGAAACTTTGCTCAGGCTGGCTGAGCGTAATCATATTCAACTGCCATTCCAGGATGTTAGCGGATCAGAAGCATTTTACCGCTTTCGCGATTTCGACCACTTCCTGGATGTATACCTCACGGTAACCAAGTGCCTGCGCACACCCGAGGATTACGATCTAATCGCCTACGAATTTGGCCGCCAATGCTCCTGGCAAAACATTCGCTATGCCGAAGTGACCTTCAGCATGATCACCAATATGACCACAACGGGCCTGCCCTGGCAGGTGATCTTGGAAGCCTTAAATGTCGGGCGGGGGCGCGCCGCCGCCGACTTTGGCGTGCGCTGGAATTGGGTCTTTGATATTGTGCGCAACAACCCCAGCGAGCAAGACGCGCTGCTGGAGATTGCCCTGGCGGCCCGGACCCAGGGCGTGGTGGCGTTGGGACTGGGCGGCGATGAAGTCAACGGCCCCCCAGCTATGTTCACCGCCACCTTTGAGAAGGCACGCCAGGCAGGCATGCCAAGCGTACCCCACGCCGGTGAAACCGCCGGGCCTGACAGCATTTGGGGGGCGATCAAGCTGCTGCACGCCGACCGCCTGGGCCACGGGGTACGCTGTATCGAAGACCCCGAGCTGGTCGAATACCTGCGCCAGCGGCAGATCGCGTTGGAAGTCTGCCCCACCAGCAACCTGCGCCTGGGGGTATATCGTGACTATGCGCAGCACCCCCTGCACCGTTTATGGGATGCTGGTCTGCTCATCACCGTTAATTCCGATGATCCTCCCATGTTCCAGACCAGCCTGAACCAGGAATACCAGGCTTTGGTGGAGCATTTTGGCTTCACGGCGGCCGAGCTCCAACAGGCCAGCCTGAATGCAATCCGGGCCAGTTTATTAAGCCAGACCGAAAAGGCCTGGTACACCGCCCAATTCCAGGCTGAATTTGACCGGCTGGGAGACCTGCTGTGACCGAAAACACAGCTTACCAGCGTCTGGCGGCGCGCCTGGATGCCCTGCCAAACGGCTTCCCACCCGCACCGGATGGCGCCGAGCTGCGCCTGCTGGCCCGGCTCTTCAGCCCCGAGGAAGCCGACCTGGCGGCGAACCTGCGCCTGACCCTGGAGACGCCGGCCCAAATCATCGAGCGGATAGGCGGCGAGCTACAACCCGTGCGCACCATGCTCAAAAATATGACCCGCCGCGGCCTGATCAAGGCTGGGCGCTGCGAAGGCGGGCTGGGGTATGGTCTGATCCCTTTTGTGGTGGGCTTTTACGAAAACCAGAACGGGCGGCTAGACGAAGAACTGGCGCGCCTGATTGAAGAATATTTTCGTTCTTCTTTTTCCCAGACCCTGAGAATTGAACCCAGCTATCACCGCGTCATTCCGGTTGGCGAAGCGATTCGCAACGACATGGAGATCTTGCCCTTCGAATCTGCCGAGGATATCCTGGCTAAGGCAAAAGCCTGGGGGGTGGTAGATTGTATTTGCCGCCAACAAAAGGCGCTCATCGGAGAAGGCTGCCAGCACCCACTGGATGTGTGCATGGTATTCAGTGACAAGCCGGGCGAGTTTGATGGCCTTTCGGATGTGCGGGCCCTGACCCTGGAGCAAGCCAAGGCCACCCTGCGGCGAGCTTCTGAAGCCGGTCTGGTGCACTCGCTCAGCAATAAACAAGATGGGCATGACTACATCTGCAATTGCTGTACCTGTTCTTGCGGCATCTTACGCGGGATTGCCGAGGCCGGAATCGCCAACGCGGTGGCACGCTCGGCATTCGTTAATCAGGTGGACGAATCGTTATGCCACACCTGCGGCATGTGCCTCAGCAAATGCCAGTTTGACGCCCTGTCGATCGAAACCACGATGGTCGTAAATGAGATCCGCTGCGTGGGCTGTGGGGTTTGCGTGCTGGCTTGCCCCGAGGGCGCCATGTCTCTGGTGCGCCGCCCCGAGGAACAGGTGAAAGCACCCCCGCCTACAGGCGAGGCCTGGCGGCGAGAACGGGCCGCGGCACGCAATATTGATCTAAACGAAGTCCTATAATCTGTAAACCACGCTATTCTTCTTGAGTGGGCAAATACGGCATACCCGGCCCATCAATCCCCAGGCGCTCAGACAAGGCCGCCCGCATGGCGGTACGGTCGTCCCAGGCATATTCTGTGGTGCCAAAACACATAGACTGCTCATGCCCCTTGCCGCAAGCTATGACGATATCGCCCGGGCGGGCGCGAGAGACCGCGAAGCGGATGGCTTCGCCGCGGTCAGGAATGCGCCAGAAGGTCTGCCCCTCTACCCCGCCGCGCGACTCAGCCCCAGCCGACATGGCGGCTAAGATGTCCGCCAGGGATTCGGTGCGCGGGTCCTCAGCGGTCAAGATGGTCATATCAGCCAGCTCGGCCGACACCTCTGCCATCAAGATACGTTTCAGTTGATCGCGCGCCCCAGCCGAACCAAAGACGGCAATCAGGCGCCCTGCCCCCACCATCTTGCGGGCGGCTTCGAGGGCGCGCTTGAGGGCATTGGGGGTATGCGCAAAATCAACAATGGCTGTGAAATCCTGGCCCAGGTCCAGGCGCTCCATGCGTCCCGGCACCCCCGGCAGTGCAGCAATGCCGCGGGCGGCGGCCTGGGGATCAATTCCCAGGGCCACCACGGTAGCCCCAACAGCCGCCAGGCAGTTAGAGACGTTGAACTCGCCCGCCAGCATGCAACGCAGGGGCAGACGCAAGCCCAGACCGCAGACGGTGAAAGATAGGCTGCCTGGCTGGTGTTCAATCTGCTCGGGACGCAGATCAGCCAATGGATCGAAACCATAGGTAACTTGAGGGACACCTGTCGCACCACTCAAGTATCCATACGAAGAGTCATCCCGATTCAGCACAGCCAGGCGCGGGTTGCCCTGCGGCTTGGGGTGTGTCTCAGCCAGGCTGGTGAACAAACGCCCTTTGGCCGCCCGGTAAGCTTCATACGTGCCATGATAATTGAGATGCTCGTGGGTGATATTGGTCACCACCCCTACATCAAATTCGCAAGCATCCACACGGTACTGTGCCCAACCGTGAGAAGTGGTCTCCAGCACGGCATGCGTCAGGCCAGCCTCTACCATCTGCGCCAGGTAACGTTGAACGTCGGGGGCATCGGGCGTGGTGACATGGAAGCCGGTATCCAGCACCTGCTGACCGATGACTGCGTTGACGGTTGAGATCATGCCAACCTTTAGCCCTGCCGCCTGCATGATGTGGTAAACCAGGTTGACGGTGGTAGTCTTGCCATCCGTGCCGGTCACGCCCAACATGGTCAATTTGCGGGCCGGGTAACCATAAAACGCGGCCGCCAGGTGGGGTAAAGCCTGGCGCCCATCTGGAACGCGCACATAAGGCACTGCCAGCCCGGGCAGATCCTGGCTGCCCACCACCGCCGCCGCCCCGCGCTGGATGGCATCGGGGATGAAACGATGCCCATCGGCAAACTCTCCAGAGGCAGCTACGAACAGGCTGCCAGCCTGCACCTGGCGCGAATCGAACACCACCCCACTCACCAGGGTATCATCACCCAGCAGTTGGTAGGGAAAGGGGAATTCGTTGAGCAGGTCACGCAGGCGAGCAGGTGTGTTCATACAAACAATGCAAACCCTTCTATAAATAAAACCCGAAATTGGCTGCATCCCGGTTGTACGCCGGCAAACAGCCAATTTCGGATCAGGGACCAGGGATTAGGCCAGGGTTTGGCGTAAGCTTTCTAACTGGCCAGAAACAGAAGCGTCCAGAACCTTGCCACCGGCACGAATGACCAGGCCGCCCAAGATATTGGGGTCAACCCGAAAAGACACGGTGGCCTGGCTGCCGATCTTCGAAAGCACGTCCCGCTTGACGGTTTCCATCTCGGCGGGGGTCAAGGGCAGTGCGCTGGTTACCTCAGCCGAACTGCCGTTCAGGCCGGTGCCTTCCAACACGGTCACCTTGCCCGATTTGACACCCGAGAAGAACTCGTCGATCAGGGCATGCTGGCGCTTCTCGTCCAACGCCTCGCCGACCAACTTCTGCGCCGCAGCGATCGAAAGTGCCGCCACCTGGCCGCGCAGCTCGCCCAAGATGCGATCGCGCTCTACCTGAGCTTCAGCCTGGGCTTGCTCGCGTATCTTAGAGGCTTCGGCTTCGGCAGCCACGCGCACGTCGCGGTTGGCCGATTCAGCCCGCTCGGTGGCCTCGCGTACCAAGTGACTGGCCTTAGACTGCGCATCAGCAACAATCTTGCCTGCTTCTTGCTCGGCATTGGCACGCGCTTCAGCGGCAACCTGCGAATCTTCCATCGCCTGGGCGATTTTCCGCTTGCGGTTTTCCAGCATTTTCAAGATCGGCTTATAAGCCAAAGCGTACAGAACAATGGCTATGATGGCGAAATTGAAGATCTGGAAGAGCAAATAACCTAGATTGATACCAAGTTTTTCCATTTATCCAGACTCCTCGAGGAATGATTCCGCAAGGGCTCAGGCGGCGAAAATGATGATCAGCGACACAGCCAAAGCGTAAATAGCAACCGCTTCAGCAAAAGCCATGCCAAGGATCATGTTCGTTTGGATGATTGGAGCGGCATCAGGGTTGCGGCCCATTGCCTGTACACCACCCGAAGCCGCCAAGCCAACGCCCAAACCAGCGCCAAAGGTGCCCAACATAGCCAGGCCAGCGCCAATCAATTTCATGCCATTCACGAAGAATTCGTTGTACTCCATTTAGTCGCTTCTCCTTGTGTAATTTACGTAACTCGTATGCTTAATGATGTGCTTCGGCGTGCTCGCCACCATGGCTGACAGTGGCCCCGCCCATGAATACTGCTGATAACAGGAAGAAAATGTAGGCCTGGATAACGCCGAAGAAGATTTCGAAGCCATACAAGCCAGCCGGAACGACGACCGCCGTCAGGGCGCCCACGATCGAAAGCAAGAGCGCACCGGCAAAGATATTACCAAAAAGACGGAAGCCAAACGAAAGGATCTTTGCAAACTCGAGCACCAACTCAAGCAGACCTACAACAAGGTTGATGACCCCAAAAGCACCTTTCTTTAAGTCGCGCACCGGGAAGAACTTATGGAAATATTCAACGCCCTGCGACATAACCCCAAAGACCTGGGTGGTTACCACGGCAATGATAGCCAGGGCAAAGGGGAAATTGATGTCGGTGGCTGAGCCACGCAAGAAGGGCACCACTTCATAATACTTATCTTCACTGATCTCTGTGGCGCCGACCGTATGCTCATCTTCGGCATGCCCGGCTTCTTCGGCATGGGCCGGTGCGGCATCATGCCCGGCTTCGCTAATGGGATGCCCCTTATCAATGGTGTAAAGGAAACCGGGGATCAACGTCACGGCCTTGTATCCGTAAGCACCGTGCGCTTCTTTCATGTAGCCGATGCTTTCGAAGCCGGGTAACAACTTGACCATGTTAGCCACAAAGACCAGCAAAAAGATCGTGGCAGGGATGGCAAAAACACGCCTGGCCCATTTGCCAGCCGAATTCTGGACATTATTCCACAAGAATTCGACCAGCGCTTCAAAGGCATTATAAAAACCTGAAGGGATTTCTTTGCCACTCTTGCTGAAACGATACGCCAACACTGCCACCAGAATCAGCAGCAGATCGGCAATCAAAGTTGCCAGGATCGAGTTGGTGATCTGGAAGCCAAAGATATTCAACCCGGTTGGCTCAGGAGGCAAGACAACCATTGGGCTGATCGGCTTCAACACCGAGGGGCCAAAGAAGGCGCAGTAAATTCCTGCCGCGACCAGGGCCAACACGATCCAACGCTTGAACCCAAACCGTCTCTTGGTCTTTTCTTCAGTCACTGAGTTCCTCCTCTTCTTCGTCTTGAACCTTCTTTGCCGCCGACTGCCCCATCTGAGGGGGTGGCATGGACTTGACGACCCGCATTGCCAGGTAAAACGTCAGATACAAAGACAACGGCGCCGAAGCCAACAGCAGAATGATCGTAAATATCGGCTTGGTATCTAAGAACTTATCGATCAACAACCCGCCAAACAAAGCACCAAGCACAATGACCAGGGTAATACAACCAATCTGCGCCCCCAAGGCAATCGGGGTAACATTCAACATGGCCTTCATTGCCTGGTTCAGATTGGCCGAGTCGTTATTTTGTTTCATAGCGGGCAGATTTTATCATAAGCTGATAATGAATGTCAACATTCTTACAGCGCATCCTCCCACAAGATGCGTTAGAAGATCCCTTGTGCGGCAGTAGTTGCCCAGGCAAACCACGGCCCCATGATGGTGCCCACCAGAATGATGCCCAAAGTGAGCACCAGCAAAGCAATGGCGTATGGGCGGCTAACCGAGATCGGCTTGTCATCATCGGGCGAGCGATACAAATAAACCACCTTGAGCACCGTCAAGTAGTAGTACAGACCAACGATCGAGTTGAGCACACCGATGATCGCCAGCCAGATCAGGTCGGCCTGCACGGCAGCGGCAAAGACGAAAACCTTGGCCACAAAACCCACCAAGGGCGGCATGCCTGCCAGCGAAAGCAGGGCCACCAACATTGCCAACGCCAACCAGGGCGAGCGGCGGCTCATACCGGCATACGAAGCGATCTCGTCCGAACCGACCACCTGCCAGAAGGCCACCACCACGCCAAAAGCCGCCAGGTTGGTCAGTAAGTAACCCAGCAGGTAGAAAACCACGCTCGTCCCACCCAACTGCGACAGCGAAACCACCCCGATCAAGATATACCCGGCATGGGCGATTGAAGAATAAGCCAGCATGCGCTTGATGTTCTTCTGCGCCAGGGCCAGAAAATTGCCCAGCGTCATGGTCAAGACCGAAACGATCGCCAGCAAAGTTACCCAATAGCCAGCCGCCACCGGGGTAAAAAGCGCCATCAAAACCCGCAGCAGCACCGCAAACCCGGCAGCTTTGGATGCGGTCGAGAGGAAGCCTGCCACAGGCGTAGGTGCGCCTTCATAGACATCCGGCGCCCAGAAGTGGAAGGGCACAATCGATACCTTGAAGCCAAAACCCACCAGCACCAACAGCAGTCCAGCCAGCATTGCCAGGTCGGGGAATTGGGCGTCATAGAAAGCCAGGGACAGGTGGTAGAGATTGGTCTGGCCCGAGAAGCCGTACAACAAGCTGAAGCCATAGAGCATGACGGTAGAGGTGACCGCGCCAAACAACAAGTATTTGAAGCCCGACTCGACCGATTTATCATCGCGGGTCATGAAGCCAGCCAGGATGTAAAGCGGAATGGAGGTGGTTTCAATGGACAGGTAGAGCATGATCAAGTCAGCCGAGGAGGCCATCAAGTTCATCCCCAGGGTCGAGACAAGCATCAGAGTATAGAATTCGCCCTTCTGACCAGCGCCCTTTATATCCATCGCAAAAAGCGCCGTAACCGCCGCACTGAAGAGGAAGAGCAGCTTGAAGGCAAAGCCAAACCAATCCTGCCGCAGCATGCCGCCAAAGATCAAGCGGGCTTCCCCATCTACCGGGCGAGATACCAGCAAGGCAACGACCATGATCAATAGAAGGCCGCCGGCAGTCACCCAGCCCAAGATGCGGCGCCGTTCGGGCTTCCAGATCGCGTCCAGGGCGATCACAAAGCCAATCAGCACCAACAGAAGGATTTCCGGCAGGATTGCCAGGAGCATGGTCGGTTCAAAGCTCGGGATAGACACTTAAGCACCTCCAAACAGGCGCAGGATGCTCTCTACGCCTGAGGCTACCAGCGGACTCATCACTGCCGGATAAACACCAATGGCGATCATGATCACGCACAACACCACCAGGGCCACCTTATCCAAAACGGTCACATCGCCAATATGATGTTCGAACGCTTCGGGCATGGGACCAAAGAAGACTTTGCCAATGATGCGGATGATGTAAGAGGCCGTGATGACGATGGAAATGGCGGCGATGATGGCAACAATGGGCGCCACGCGCCAGACCCCCATAAAAATGGGAAATTCGGCCACAAAGCCCGAGAGCCCCGGCATACCCATGGAAACCAGGCCGCCGATGATAAAGGCCACCGCCACCCAGGGCATCTTCTTCGAGAAGCCCCCCAACTCGTTGATCTGGCGGGTGTGCGCCCGATCGTACACCATGCCGACGACCGCAAAGAAGAGGGCCGTCATCACGCCGTGCGAGAACATCTGGATGCCCGCCCCGGTCAGGCCTTCAGGGGTCAAGGTCGAGAAGCCCAACATCACCAACCCCATGTGCGAGACGGAGGAGAAACCGATGACGTACTTGAAATCTGTCTGCACCATGGCGATAAAAGCGCCATACACCACGTTGACGGTCGCCAGGCCCATGATGACCCAGCGCCAGTATTCAGCCCCCTGGGGCAGCAGCATAATGCCCACCCGCAGTGCGGCGAAAGCACCCAGCTTCATGAGCACACCGGCGTGAAACATCGAGACTGCCGTTGGTGCGGCTACGTGACCATCGGGGCTCCAGTTGTGGAAGGGGAAGATGCCGCCCAATACTGCAAAGCCCAGAAACACAAAGGGGAACCAGAAGATCTGGAAGCTTTGAGAGAAGGCGCCTGCCTGCCCGGCTTCGGCGATCCTGATCATATTGAACGTATTCAAGCCAACTTCAAAGTACATTGCTAATCCGCCAACAAGGGCGATCACCGAGCCGATGAACAGGTACAGGGTCAGCTTCATGGCGGCATATTCGCGCGTCTGCACCCAGCCCCAAATGGCGATCAACAGGTACATGGGGAAGACGGCGATCTCATAGAAGAAGAACAATTGGAAGAGGTCTTGGGCCACAAAGACGCCAAACACGCCGCTGGCCAGGATAAAAAGAAAAGCAAAGAACTCGCGGGGACGGTCATCGACCCCCCAAGAGATGAGTACGCCGGTGAACATCACCACGCCGGTCAGCAGCACCAGCGGCGCATTGATCCCATCTACCGCCACGATGTAAGAGATGCCCAGGGCAGGCAGCCAATCGTGATGCTCCATGAGCTGGTAACCACCCAGGGCGGTATCATAGTTGAAATAAACCCAGGCCGAAAGGATCAACGCCAGGACCGCCGCGGCCAGGGCAGTGACGCGGATCTCGGTCTTGCGATCACCCGGAATGAGCAAGATGAGCAGGCCGGCGACAATGGGCGTAAAAACGATCACACTCAGAACAGGAAAATCCATGCATCACCTTCCATTAACCGAACAACATGCGCATTGCATCGTTGATCACGCCCAAGATCCAGGCGGGCCAGATGCCAATCCACAGCATCAACACCATTAAAGGAGCGATCACGGCGATTTCGCGGAATTTGATCTCGGTTATATGCCCCACCCAGTGTTCGTTCAAGGGGCCGTGGAGCACCTTTTTGATCCCTTTCAGGATGTAGAGGCCAGTCAACAGCAAGCCGATCATACTCAGGGCCGTCCACAGGGTGAAAATAGGCCAGGAGCCCCGCACCACCAAAAACTCAGAGACAAAGCCGTTCAAGCCCGGCAAACCCAGCGAAGCCATCGAAGTGAAAAGCAAGATACCGCCGTAGACGGGGATCAGGGGGAAAAGGCCGCCGAAATCGTTCAGGTTGCGAGTATGGGCACGCTCGTAGATCACACCCACCAGGAAGAACATTCCAGCCGCGGAGAGCCCGTGATTGAACATTTGCAGGACCGCGCCGTTCAAGGCGATGGTGGCGTCGGCGGTGCCCACAGCCCGCGCCGCGGCCGCAATGCCAAGGACCACAAAGCCCATGTGGTTGACCGAAGAATAGGCCACCAAGCGCTTGAAATCGTCTTGCCCGTAGGCCGCAAAGGCCCCGAAGATGATCGCCATGGTTGCCAGGAAGGCCAGCCATCCGGCGTATTGGTGCGCTTCTTGAGGGTAAAGCGGCAGCACCAGGCGCAAGAAGCCGTATGCGCCCAGCTTGAGCAGGACACCCGCCAGGATCATCGAGCCAGCTGTGGGAGCTTCAGTATGCGCATCAGGCAGCCAGGTGTGGAAAGGCCACACCGGCACCTTGATGGCAAAGGCGACCACAAAAGCCCAGAAGGCGACGGCTTTGACAGTGGCGATGGGAATTCCCAACGGCACCCCTTGCAAGGAAGTGAGCCCAGGCCAGATCTTGAACAACTCCGGCAGGTCAAAGGTTCCAGACGTCACACCGATCATCTGGATGGCCAACAGCAAACCCAAAGAGCCAGCCATGGTGTAGATCATGAACTTGAAAGAGGCGTAGGTGCGAGCCGAGACCTTAAGCCCGCCCCACAACTGGCGCTCACCTTTTTCAGAACCCCACTGGTTGATGAGGAAGTACATCGGCACCAGGCCAATTTCCCAAAAGACAAAGAACAAGAGCAGGTCCAGGGCCAGGAAGACGCCCAGCATACCCGTCTCTAAGAGCAGGAACAGGATCATGTAAGCCTTGACGCGCTCTTGGACGCTGTAAGAGGCCAGGATGGCAATGGGGGTCAGGACGGTGGTCAACAACACCATGGTTAACGAAAGGCCGTCGACGCCCAAGTGGAACGAAGAACCCAGGGCCTCATACCAGGCAGCTTTCTGTTCGAATTGAAACCCAGGCTGTTGAGGCGCAAAGGAAAACCACAAAGCCAAGGCGAAAGCCAGCGGGATCAAGCTGCCGATGAAGGCGGCCCAACGCAGCAGGTTCTTCTCGGTACGCGGCAAGAACAGCAAAACCAGCGCCACCAGTGCAGGCGAGAACAAGATCAAGGGAAGCAAGTTATCAACAACAAAATTCATCGTTCACTCCTGGTTCCGTGCGAGGGCTACGGTCTCAGCAGGCGGTAGATATAGTAAAACAAAGTGCCAAAAGCCAGCACCATGGCTGCGAGCATGTAACTCTGTACCTTGCCGGGCTGCAAGACGCGCATACTGCGGCCTAGCTTTTTCGAGCCTTCACCAAAAAAGTCGCCAATCCCGTTAACGACCGGCTTATCAAAGTAATTGCGCAAGATGGGGCCAATTCCCAGCATCAAGCGCGACACAGCGTGCAAAAAGCCGTCAATCACGCCGCGATCCATCCACTGGTTGGTAAAGGTATCGGCAATCCAGTAAACGGGTTTGACGAAGACCTTATCGTACAACTCGTCAAAGTAATACTTGCTCTGCAATACCTTGTGAAGCGGGCCAAGCAGCTTTTGCAGCGGGTCTTGAGCACCAGCTTTATAATGCCGGTAGGTGAGCCAGCCGAGGCCCAGGCCGCCCAGGGCCACCACCAATGAGGTGAGCAGAGGCCACCGGCTAAAAGCGACTGCTTCGGGGTGGTGGGCCAAAGTGCCGCCGACAAATTCATGGAACCAGTTGGGGAGCAGCCCACCGATGACGGGGAAATGCTCTGGAATGCCCACCCAGCCGTAACCAATGGCAAAGACCGCCAGCACCACCAACGGCAGGGTCATTGTCCAGGGGGTCTCGTGGGCGTGTTTAGCGGCCTCGGTGCGCGGCTGGCCCAAGAAGGCCAGGGTGATCTGGCGCATGGTATAGAAGGCGGTCAGCAGGGCAGCCAGCGCCAGGGTCAGGAAAACCGCCCAATGGCCATGCCCAAAGGCATCGGCCAGGATCTCGTCCTTGGACCAGAAGCCGGCTGTGATCAGCGGGAAGCCCGAAAGGGCAAAGCCGCCAATCAAGAAGGTCCAGAAAGTAATGGGCATCTTCTTGCGCAGGCCGCCCATATTGAACATATCCTGCGGATCCACGCTGTGATCGCCGGTGTGCAGCACACCGTGTTCCATGCCGTGAATGACCGAGCCAGAACCCAGGAATAGAAGGGCCTTAAAGAAGGCATGCGTGATGAGATGGAAGGCGGCTGCCACGTAAGCGCCAATTCCCAGGGCAGCGATCATGTAACCCAACTGCGAGATGGTCGAAAAGGCCAGCACGCGCTTGATATCGTTCTGCGCAACGGCAATGGTAGCAGCAAATAAAGCCGTAAAGGCACCGATGAAGGACATCACCAGCATGGGTGAGGTCAGGGCGCCATGTTCTGCGCCCGCCGAGAGCAGGGGGAACATGCGGATGACCATGTAAACGCCAGCCGAAACCATCGTAGCGGCATGGATCATGGCTAAAACCGGGGTCGGGCCTTCCATGGCATCGGGCAGCCAGACGTGCAGGGGCCACTGCGCCGATTTGCCGATGGTACCGATGAAGAGCAAAATGCCAATCATGCCCGCCGCCGAAAGACCTAAGAAGCCGCCAACTGCCGGGGTAGACGCCAGGTGGGCCAGCGTTTCTTCAGCAAAGATTTCGCGGAAGGTCAAGGTGCCGGTAGCTGAATATAAGTAGGCGATGCCCAAGAGCATGAAGACATCGCCGATGCGGGTGGTGATGAAGGCCTTGATGGCGGCGGCGCGGGCGGACTCTTTGCCATACCAGAAGCCGATCAGCAAGTACGAACACAAGCCCATGACCTCCCAACCGGCAAAGAGGGTCAGCAGGTTGTCAGAGATCACCAAGGTGTACATACCAAAGGCAAAAAGACCGATGAAGGCAAAGAAACGTGAGTACATCGGTTCGATGGAAGGCACCTGGTGCTTGTGCAGGTGGGCATCCACCACATTTGCGCCGTGCGGCGGCAGGCCTTTGCGGTCATGATCGCCCTTGGGTTGTCCATAATTGTGATAGCCCACGCTGTAAACGAAGATCATTAACACGGTCCAGGCCACAAAAAAGATGACCGCGGCCGAGAGCGGGTCAATCAATACCCCAATCTTGAACCAGGTGTCGCCGGTTTGCAGCCAGTTGATCTGAGATCCAAAGGGATGCTCGCCAAAATGCTCCACCTGTAAGGCCCGGAAGAAGACCACCATGCTGCCTAACCATGACAACAAGGCGGCACCGATGGCGATGCTGTGGCTCAACGCCCGGTGCCGGTTGGTAAACAGCACGATCACAAAGAATGCCAGGAGGGGCGGGAGCGGGATTAACCAGATGAGCGTATCGATGGTCATGTTTAACCCTTCATCAAGTTGATGTCATCGGCAACGACCGAATTGCGGCGGCGGTAGATCGATATGATCAGCGCTAAGCCAACTGCCACCTCGGCAGCTGCCACAGCAAAGACGATGATGGCAAAGGCTTGCCCGGCAATGCCTTCTGCGGCGCGGTAGCGCCAGAAAGCCACCAGGTTGATGTTGACTGCATTCAACATCAGTTCGATGCCCATCAAAATGGCAATGGCGTTGCGGCGGCCCAAAACACCAAATAAGCCAATGCAGAACAGCGCCGCGGCAAGGATCAAATACCAAGACAACGGGATCATGGCTTCTTCTCCAAAGATACGGTAATGGCGCCAATCATAGCGGCTACCAACAACACCGAGGCCAATTCAAAGGGCAGCACATATGCATCAGGCGAAACCAACGCCGTACCCAACTGAACCAATGGATCGGCCCCCTCAGGCAGCGCTGCCGCCTGACTGGAAAAGCCAGGCCACTGGCTCAATACCGCCACCAGGCCGCCAAACGATAAGACCGCCACCAACCCTGCCAGCCAAGAACCGGCATTCAACTGTGGACCGGTGTCTTGCATCACCCGCCGGGTGAGCATGGCAGCGAAGATGAACAGGATCGCAATGGCACCGATGTAGACGACCACCTGCACCACTGCAAAGAACCCGGCATTGAGCAGCACGTAGAAGACCGCTACCCCAAAGAGCGTGACGATCAGCCACAAAGCGGCATGGATCAAGTTGCGGGTCAGCACAACCATGAGGGCTGCCGCCAGGGTCACTGCCGCCACCGCGAGAAAGATCAACTGCACAGGAGTCATAAGCTTGCTCCGACCTAAGAAATCTCAGAAACAGGAGGTTCTGGCGCAACCGCCACCGGACGCGGCTCGGCGACCGTGCGACGCGTTTTTACCTTATGAGGCTTCAAGAGATTCAACATGCCCCACAAGATCAGCAGATTGAGAACGAAATGCACCCCGGCATGCACCCAGGGAACGGCCCCAACGACCAGGTTCAAGCTGGGATAGAGATCTAACCACAGCTTTTCTACGATGGCAGTAGCCAGGAGCAGCACCAGGGCCAGCGGCGTGAGGAATTTCCAGCTAAAGTTGAGCAATTGATCAATGCGCAAGCGAGGCAGTGAGATACGGATCCAGATCACGACGAAATATACTGCAAACGTTTTGATGAAGAAGAAGATCGTCCCCAAAATGGGGAAACGCTCGGCACCCAGGCCCTGCCAACCGCCAAGGAATAAGGTGGCCGTCAACGCAGAGATGGTGAAGGCGTGCAAGAACTCGCCCACGTAGAACATGCCAAATTTCAGGCCCGAATACTCGGTCTGGAAACCCGCCACCAGTTCCGACTCAGCTTCTAACAAATCGAACGGAGCGCGCCCAGTCTCTGCCAGCGAAGTGATAAAGAAGATCAAAGCGGCAATGGGAACATAAAAAATGAACCATACCTGCTGGGCTTCCACCAGGCCGTTCATCTTCATTGTTTGCGCCAAGAGCACAGGGATCAGAAGCGCCAAGACCATAGGCACTTCATATGAGACCATCTGCGCCACAGCACGAAAAGCGCCCAACATGGCATATTTGTTATTGGAAGACCAGCCTGCCATGATGATGCTCAAGGCGCCCAGTGATCCCACTGCTACCAGGTACAACACGCCCACATTCACATCCGTGCCAATGATCGCCGGAGCGAAGGGGATCACCGCCCAGGTCAACAACACCGCCGAAACCGATAAAATAGGAGCCAGGTTGTAAACAACCTTATCAGCCCCATCGGGCGTGATGAATTCCTTGGTGAAGATCTTGATCATGTCGGGGAAGGTTTGCAAAATGCCCCAAGGCCCCACACGATTTGGACCTAGGCGATCTTGAATACGGGCATACAGTTTGCGCTCCAGCCAGATGGTAAAGATCACCAGGCCCAAGCCAAAAGCCCCCACCACCGCAGCACCAAGCAGTGTCAAGATCGTGGTGACTGCTCCAGGAGCCAACCCCCAACCCAGCATCAACGTTTCCAGCCACCTGGCAATTATCGTGATCGGGTGATCCATCGTTCTCTCCTCACAAACAACAAGTTCGCTTTTCCATCAACAAATAAAAGGCTGAGGGAAACTTCCGCCAGCCTTTTATCGTCTTATATAAAGATCATGCCCACTCGAGCACACCTTTGCGCCACGCAGCTAATAATTCAAAGAATAAGATGGCGATGAATAAGACACCAGAAAGCACCCCAAATAGAGAAAGCTGGCCAAAAGCCACTGCCCAGGGGAACAAAAAGATCAATTCAACGTCAAAAACAAGGAAAGTCAATGCAAACACATAATACTGAACCCGAAACTGCACCCACGTCTCACCGACAGTTTCGAGACCGCACTCATAAACTTCTCGCTTTTCAGGGGTAGAGCGTTTCGGCGCCAATAACCCCGCCAAAAGGATGGGCGCACCAGGAAAAGCAGCAACAATAAGCAAGAACAAGCCAACGAACAACCAATCGTTCAGCATGGCATCTCCTTCGCACAAACCAGCCAGGTTGGTATCAGAGATCAAAGCGCGCGGGACATGTGCTAATCGGGCAATTCCGCCGCTTAACGGTTTGATTTTACCACAAGAGCAAATGCCATTCAACTTCCCGGGTATGACAAAATCATCACGGATTTAGCATGCCAACCCAGCGAATGGGGATGTATAATCAGGCCAAAGGAAAAGGATGCAATGCGTTTTGAAGAACTAAACTGGATGGACGTGCAGAATTACCTGAGCAGCGAAGACCGCCTGATATTGGTCTTAGGCGCTTGTGAACAGCATGGCTACCTGAGCCTGCTGACAGACGTCCAGATTCCCATGGCACTGGCAGACGCGGCCAGCCAACGCAGCGGGGTGTTGGTGGCACCGCCAGTCAACTTCGGCATTTCACCTTATTTTCTTAAGTACCCGGGCAGTTTCAGCTTACGCCTTACCACCCTGGCCGATATGGTGGAAGACATATTAAAATCTGCCTACGGGCAAGGATTCAGACGCTTTTTGATCTTGAATGGGCATGGCGGAAATGACCCCATCCGCGCGCGCCTGTATGAGGTTGCGAACCAACTGCCGGGCATCAACATCGCCTGGTATGCATGGTGGCAGGCGCACAGCGTTACTGCCGTGGCCCAATTGCATGGGTTGAAATCTTTCCACGCCGGCTGGATCGAAGCCTTCCCATTTACCCGCGTGGCCGAACTGCCAGATGGCGAGAAAGCACCGCCATATATTCCCGGGCTGGTGGACGCCGGGCAGGCCCGCGACCTGTATCAAGATGGGGTGTTCGGCGGGCCATACCAGGTAGACCCGGCGATCATGACTGAAGTGTTTGAAGCCGCACTAGAAGATATCATGCAGTTAATCCAATTTGAATCGCGGCCCCCTGAGCCGCCCAAATCGAAAGGATGAGACAAGCTATGCAGCTACCCGAAAAAGAAGTCATTGTAACCGAGAAAGCCCCCAAAGCCCTCGGCCCCTATTCAGCAGGCATCCGCACAAGCCATTTCATCTTTACTGCTGGTCAGCTAGGGATTGATCCGGCGACCGGCAACCTGGTAGAAGGCGGCGTTGAGGCAGAGACGCGCCAGGCTTTGACCAACCTTCGCAGCATCCTTGAAGCGGCGGGGGCTTCTCTGAGCCAGGTAGTAAAAACGACCGTCTTCTTGCGCGATATGGGCGACTTCAGCCGCATGAACGGCGTCTATGCAGAATTCTTCACCGAGAAGCCTCCGGCGCGCTCCGCCGTACAGGTGGCAGCGCTGCCCAAGGCCGCGGCAGTAGAAATCGAGGCGGTTGCAGTTTGCTCACCTGCAAGTGAAGGGTGAGATGCCATCTGTCTCAATCATCATCCCATGTTACAATGAAGAGGCAACCATCACCCTGCTACTGGAGGCAATTCAAGCACAAACATATCCCGTAGAAGAGATGGAAGTGATCATTGCAGACGGGCATTCGACCGATCGTACACTCGCTGCGATTGCAACCTACAGCGAGAAACACCCCAGCCTGGCAGTGCGCGTGGTTGAAAACCCTCGCCGCTTTATTCCATCTGCACTAAACCGGGCCTTAGAAGCTGCTCAAGGCGAATTCATCGTCCGGCTGGACGGTCATTCTATGCCGGCTAAAGATTATGTTGAGCGCTGTGTGCATGCCTTGCAAGAAGGCCGCGGCGATAACGTGGGCGGGGTATGGCAGATCCAGCCGGGAGGGCACAGTTGGATTGCACAATCCATTGCCGCCGCCGCCAGCCACCCCCTGGGCGTTGGCGATGCCCGCTACCGCCTGGGTGGGCAGGCGCAAGTTGTAGATACGGTTCCTTTTGGCGCATTTCGCCGTGCCCTGGTTGCACGTATTGGTATGTTTGACGAAACACTGCTGACGAACGAGGACTATGAATTTAATGTCAGGGTCCGCCAATCTGGCGGACAAGTTTGGATGGACCCACAAATCCAATCAGTCTATTTTGCCCGGTCAACCCTGCAAGCACTGGCGCACCAGTACCTGCGTTATGGGTACTGGAAGGCCCAAATGTTAAAGCGCTACCCCGAAACCATCCGGTGGAGGCAGTTCCTCCCGCCCGCATTTGTTGCCAGCCTGATCGTTTTGTTCGTATTAGCCCCTTGGATGAGCATGGCACGCTGGTTCCTGCTGATCGAATTGGGCTTGTATACCCTGGCCTTGCTCGCCGCCGGCACCCATGCGGCTATACGAAACAAGCAGCCGCACCTGATCGTTGGCTTGCCGCTTTCCATCGCCACCATGCATCTCACCTGGGGGGCGGCCTTGTTATGGGGACTGTTATTCCCGGCGCAACCTGCTCAAAAAAGGAAATCTTGATCTGTATGCCCAATAATAAATCCACCCAAAGCTCCAGAACTCTCCGGCTGCGCAGCGATGAACGCCGCCGGCTGCTCGTGATTGGGGATATCTTCATGGCAGGAGTTGCGCTCATGATCGCCTTGATCATCTGGGCAGTAGCCGATATCGGCGGTGCTTTCACGATGGATTTCTTGCGCCGCACCCCGGGATGGTTTTTCTTGCTCCCCTTGGCCTGGCCCATTTTCATGGTCGGCCTGCACGAAGAACACCGCTCCCGCAGCACCGAACAAACCCTGCGTGGCATTGCGTTGGCGGCTGTGCTTGGTTTCGGACTTTATCTGCTGGTGTATTTCACGTCTGAACCCAAATCCCTGCCCCGCCGCGGCATTGCGGCTTTCGTCATCAGCGTTTCGCTGCTCGAGTTGGCCTGGCGTTTATTCTACATCCGCATGCTCAACGCGCCACAATTCATGCGGCGCGTGCTGGTGATTGGGGCCGGAGAAACCGGCACCATCATCCTGAAGATCATCGACAGCTTCTCTCCCCGGCCCTTTATCATTGCCGGAATCATCGATGATGACCCCAATAAAATCGGCACCAAAATCGCAGATCACGCTGTGCTGGGCGGCAGCGAATGCTTGCTAGAAACGATCGAACGCGAAAACATCACTGACCTGATCGTTGCCATCTCAGGTCAAATGAAAGGCAGCATGTTCCAGGCCCTGCTGGATGCACAAGAAGCAGGCGTTGATATCACCCGCATGCCGGTAGCTTACGAAGAGCTGCTCAACCGCGTCCCCATCCGTTACCTGGAGGCAGACTGGATCCTGCGTTCCTTCGTGGACCAGGCACGGGTAGATGCATTTTACGAACTAAGCAAGCGCGCCATTGATATCTGTGGAGGAATCGCCGGGGGGATTGTATTTTGCATGTTCTTCCCCATTGTGGCGCTGGCTACATACCTCGACAGCGGCCTGCCAATCTTCTATTCACAGGTGCGCCTGGGCAAAGGCGGAAAACGCTATCGCATCATTAAGTTCCGCACCATGCGCCAGAATGCAGAGCCCGATGGGCAGCCCCAATGGGCCGAGGAAAATGACAGCCGGGCCACGCGTGTGGGGCGCATCTTACGGAAAACCCATATCGATGAACTTCCTCAAATCATCAATGTGCTGAACGGCGAGATGAGCCTGGTGGGGCCGCGCGCCGAGCGCCCCGAACTGGTGGACTGGTTCCAACAGCACGTGCCGTTCTATCGTGCGCGCCTGCTGGTCAAGCCAGGGATCACTGGCTGGGCACAAGTCAACCAAGACTACGCAGCCACGGTTGACGAAACCATGGAAAAATTGGAGTACGACCTGTACTACATCAAACATCGCAGTACCTGGATGGATATCCGCGTCATACTGCGCACCCCGGCTATGGTGCTGGGCTTGCGAGGCCGATGATTTGAAACAACGCCTGATCTTCCGTAACCGAGCCCTATTGGCAGGGGATCTTTTACTGATCATAGCTGCCGTTTTGGGCAGTTTTATTCTACGCGTGCCCCTGGGGGCGCGCCTGTTCGATTTCCGGCTGCAGATTTTGCTCATGGTTGCCGCTGCGCTGGTCATCAAGCCGCTTGTGTATTACCAGTTCGGCTTATACCGCCGCATGTGGGCTTATGCTTCGGTGCAAGAGTTAAAACTCATCACCCTGGCAGTCAGCACAGCCAGCCTGGTTTTCACCGTCGTCATTTCGATCTTATCAGCCTTGCTGATCGTGAGCGATTTTTCGCGTTCTGTATTGGTCATCGACTGGCTGCTTTCGCTGCTTGCCGTTGGCGGTCTGCGTTTCGCGCTGCGCATTTATTCCGAAAGCCAAGCGACAACACACAGCCCTCTCGGCCGCGCCCGCCGGGTCTTGATCGTGGGGGCAGGCGATGCCGGCGCCCTGGTGGTGCGCGAGATGCAAAAGAACACCCAGGGCAACTTGCTGCCGGTAGGCCTGATCGATGACGATCCGGCAAAACAGCGGCAAGAGATCCACGGCGTGCCCGTGGTAGGCGTTCTGGATGACCTGGCCCAAGTGATCGACAGCCGCAAGGCAGAAGAAGTGATCATTGCCATCCCCAGTGCATCCGGCGCATTGGTGCGCAAAATAGCCGATATCTGCCGCCAGAAGAGTATGCCCTTCCGGACCATGCCCAGCATTCACGAGCTGATCGGTGGGAAAATTTCGGTTAACCGCTTGCGCGAGGTCGATATCACCGACCTGCTGCGCCGCGCCCCCACCCACATCGATACCGAGTTGGTAGGCTTGAGCCTGGGTGAGCGGCGGGTGCTGGTGACGGGGGCTGGCGGCTCGATCGGCCGGGAATTGTGCCGGCAGGTTGCGCGCTGGCACCCCAGCGCCCTCATCTTGTTGGGGCATGGCGAAAACAGCATCTATGAAACCCTCATCGAGCTAGAAAACGCATACCCCACGCTGCAAATCTTCCCAGTGATCGCAGATATCCGCGACCTGGGACGCCTGGAGCACGTCTTCCAACAATACTGCCCACAAGTGGTCTTTCACACAGCGGCCCACAAACACCTTCCTTTGATGCAGACGAATATGGAAGAAGCCGTGAGCAACAATGTTTTGGGGACCCAAAACATTGTTAAAGCTGCGCTGGCGCACCAGGTAGAACGCCTGGTGATGATCTCGACCGACAAAGCCATCCGGCCGACCAGTGTTTACGGCGCCACAAAACGCATCGGCGAAATGCTGGTGCTGGATGCCGCCCGCCGAGAGCATAAAGCTTTTTCGGTGGTGCGCTTTGGCAATGTGTTGGGCAGCCGGGGCAGCGTGCTGCTGAAATGGAAGCGCCAGATCGACAGCGGAGGCCCGGTTACCGTTACGCACCCCAACATGGAACGCTATTTCATGACCATCCCCGAGGCGGTTCACCTGGTGCTGCAAGCCTTTGCGATGGGCAGCGGCGGCGAGGTCTTTGTGTTGAACATGGGTGAACAGATCAGCATCCTTGAGCTGGCCAAAGATTTGATCCGCCTCTCGGGCCTGGAGCCCGAAAAAGACATCAACATCGTTTTCACCGGCATCCGACCGGCCGAAAAACTCAGCGAAGCCCTTTGGGATGAGGGCGCCAATTACCGACCCACCAACCACCCCGATGTGCTGCGCCTGGATGAAGACGAGGTTTTGGAACACACCGCTTTACACGAAGCGACGCAATCTTTACTCGATATGGCCCAACAAGGCAATTGCGAGGCCATCATCCACCTGCTGGACGATATTGTCCCCGGAGCGTCTGTCAGCAGCACACCGCCCGATCTGACCGCCATCGTTTAACCACACCAACAAAGATACTCGCCGAGCGACACACCATCATGCCCGAAATTACTACCCCCGATTGGGAGAAATTCATCTCGCAATACCCGCAAGCCCATGTGCTGCAATCCAGCGCGTGGGGCGAACTGAAGGCCGGTTTTGGATGGCGCGTGGCGCGCCTGCAAGCCGGTGAAAGCGGAGCCCAGCTTTTGATGCGCAGCCTGCTGCCAGGCCTGCGGCTGGCTTACCTGGCCAAAGGCCCGGTTGGCCCAGATACAGCCGCATTGTGGTCCGAAATCGACGCTTTCTGCCGCCGGAACGGATGTGCCTTTCTTAAGATTGAGCCGGATGCATGGCAGACCGATGCGCTTGCCGAGCCCCCGCCAGGCTTCCGTCTCAGCCCGCACAGCATCCAACCACCCCGCACGATCATCGTAGATATCAGCGGAGAGGAAAACGCCATCTTGGGGCGCATGAAGCAAAAGACGCGCTACAACATCAACCTGGCGCTCAAAAAAGGCGTGGTAGTGCGTCCTTGCGCCGATATCCCCTTGTTCCATACACTGATGCAGATGACCGCTCAACGCGATCAGTTTGGGGTTCACAGCCTGGCCTATTACCAGCGTGCCTACGAGCTGTTTCATCCACGCGGCGGATGCGAGCTGTTCCTGGCAGAATTCGAGAATTTCCCGCTGGGCGCAGTGATGGTCTTTGCAGGCGGAGGGCGCGCCTGGTATTTTTATGGCGCATCCTCGAACGAACATCGCGATCGCATGCCCAATTACCTCTTGCAGTGGGAAGCCATGCGCTGGGCGCGCAACCAGGGCTGTACAGAATACGATCTATGGGGCGTGCCAGACGCCAGCGAAGAGGTCCTGGAGGCCAATTTTGCCGAGCGCAACACCGGGTTGTGGGGTGTGTATCGTTTCAAGCGCGGTTTTGGCGGCGATCTGCGCCGGTCTGCCGGGCCCTGGGAGCGGGTTTATAACCCCATCCTATATTCCCTATACCGCCTGTGGATTAAAACCCACCCACCCGAAGCCTGATCATGGATGCCCTAAACTGGAATACGATCGTTTCTGGCTTTGAACAAGCCCATCTCTTGCAAACCTGGGAATGGGGCCAGGTAAAGGCGCGCTACGGCTGGCAGCCGGCCCACCTGACATGGGATGCAGAAGGACAACTGCTGCCCATTGACAGCACCCCCGGCAGCGCGCAGGCGGCACCGGCAGCCGCGGCCCTGGTGCTGCGCCGCACGATCCCCGCGGGCGGTTTTGCGGCCCGCCTGAACGTGCTCTATGCGCCCAAAGGCCCCCTGCTCGATTGGCAAAACCAGCCACTGCGCCAGCGCGTGCTGGCAGACCTTCAGCAATTCGCGCTCCGCCAGGGAGCCATTTTTATCAAGATCGACCCTGATGTGCAATTGGGCCGGGGCCTGCCGGGCACACCCGATGCAGAAGATAATGCCCTCGGGGCCGCTATCCGCGCCGAACTGCAAGCCAGACGTTGGCTTTTCTCACACGAGCAAATCCAGTTCCGCAACACGGTGATGATCGACTTGTCGCCCACGATCGACGAGCTGCTGGCGGGCATGAAACAAAAGACGCGCTACAACATCCGCCTGGCCGAGCGCAAAGGGGTCAGTGTGCGGCCAGGCACGACACAAGACCACGGCCTGCTTTACAACATGTACGCCGAGACATCCCTGCGAGATGGTTTCACCATTCGCGATGAAGCCTATTACCGGGCAATTTGGGAGCGCTTTAGCCAGCCCGCCGCATCATCCGGCCCGGCATGGCCCCAGGTAGAACCGCTGATTGCCGAAGTGGAAGGTCAGCCGGTGGCAGCAGTGGTTATATTCCGCTTTGCGGGCAAGGCCTGGTATTTATATGGCATGTCGCGCCAGGCGCATCGCGAGAAGATGCCCAATTACCTGTTGCAATGGGAAGCCATGCAGCGCGCCAAGGCTTCGGGCTGCACCACGTATGATCTTTGGGGGGCGCCTGACGAATTCGAAGAGGCGGATCCGCTGTGGGGTGTTTACCGCTTCAAAGAAGGGCTCGGGGGCAGCGTGGTGCGCCACATTGGGGCCTGGGACATGCCCGTACAGCCCTGGTTGTACAAACTCTATACCCAAACACTGCCCAAAGTGCTGGATGTGATGCGCAAACGGGGGAAGAAACGGGTGGAGCAAGCAGTGGTATGATTATGAAAAACGAAAGGAATTCCTTATGCAAACCCTGCCGCGCTTGAATTTTGCTCATTTACCCACCCCAATCGAATCCCTGCCGCGCATCTCGGCTGTGCTGCCAAACATCAAGCTGCTTGTCAAGCGCGATGACCAGACCGGCCTGGCCCTGGGAGGCAACAAGACGCGTAAGCTGGAATTCCTGCTTGCCGACGCCCAAGCCAAGGGGGCGCGACTGTTGATCACTGCGGGGGCCCTGCAATCCAACCACTGCCGCCAGACCGCGGCAGCCGCCGCCCGCATGGGCTTCGACTGCACCCTGGTACTGGTAGGCGAACCTCCGGCGGCTGCCAGCGCCAACCTGCTGCTCGACCAATTGCTGGGGGCAAAGATCATCTGGGCCAGCCAAGAGCGCCGCGACGCGGCACTGCAAGAAGCCTTCGAGGCGGCCCGCGAACGTGATGCTCGCCCCTACATGATCCCATACGGTGGTTCAAACACCACCGGCGCGGCGGCCTATGTTTTTGCGATGCAGGAATTTATGGCCCAAAACGCGCCGGCAGATTGGATCGTCTTTGCGTCTTCTTCAGGTGGCACCCAGGCCGGCATGGCACTGGGCGCCCGTCTGTTTGGCTTCAAAGGCCAGGTATTGGGCATCAGTGTGGATGAGCCGCAGACTGTTCTTCAAGAGAGAGTAGCTGGACTGGCAACAGCCACTGCCGCAGCCCTGGGTGAGAACATGACCTTCAAGCCAGGCGATATCCTTGTCAACGCAGCGTACACCGGGGGCGGCTACGGTGTGATGGGCCAGCCTGAGACCGAGGCCATCCAATTGTTTGCCCGCAAAGAGGGATTGCTGCTTGATCCTGTATATACCGGGCGCGCGGCGGCTGGCCTGCTGGACCTGGCTCACAAGGGCTTTTTCAAGCCTGGCGCCAGCGTGCTGTTCTGGCACACCGGTGGCGCACCGGCGCTGTTCGCCGAACGATACCAGGGGAAATTGGGATAATTTAGTCCATCAAGCCGGTCACTTCGTACACTTCCACCGGCAGGCGTTTGCCTTTGGCATGGATAGCTTCGACCGGATGGCCCTGGACAAGCCCGGTAAGCTGGCTGTAGACCTCGGCGCTGACCAGGATCTGCCCGGCAGCAGAATTCTCTTGAATGCGCTTGGCGGTATTCACGCTGTCGCCAATGGCAGTGTATTCCAGGCGGTTCTCAGAGCCAACCAACCCCAATACAGCATCTCCGAAATGAATACCGACCCCAAAAGAAAGGCGGAATTCGGGCGGCAGTTCTTCAGAGAGGGCGATTACCGCATCGCGGATCCCCAAACCGGCGCGCACAGCCCGCAGGGCATGGTCGGCCTGCTGGATAGGCGCATTGAACCATGCCATGATGGCATCACCCAAGAACTTGTCAATCGTGCCCTCTTGCTCTAGCACAGCATCGGCGGCAGCCGCCAGGTAGCGGTTAAGGACCGACACGAGCTGTTCAGGGTCGACCCGCTCACTAAAGCTGGTAAAACCACGGATATCGGCGAACAGGGTTGTAATGCCAGCGCGCTTGCCGCCCAGTTGTAATTTTTCTGGGTCGATCTGCTTGATCACCAGCGGCGAGACCATGCGTTCAAACAGGCGGCGCTGCGCTTCGAGGCGCTTCTTCTCGGTCAGGTCATCCAACACAATGGTTACGCCCTGTGTAGATTGGTCGGCGTCTTTCAGCGGAGAGAGGTTGAAGCTTAAGGTCACCTGACCGCGCTCAGGGAACATCGAACGGAATTCTAAGCCAACCATGTGTTGATCATTGTTACGCACATTCGCTATGTGATTGCCAAGGTCAAGCGAGATGGGCGGCAAGATTTCGTTGAGATTATGTCCCACCAGCTCAGAGCTCGAACGGCCCAAGATGGCTTCAGCAGCGCGGTTACAGAGTACGATCTTGTCCTCAATATCGGCAGTGATCACGCCGCTGACAATAGAAGCAAAGACATTGTCCATCAGGTTCTTCAGCTCAGTCACTTCTGCCAGGGTGCGGCGCACCGAATCAAAGAGCCGAGCATTCTCAATCGCCACCGCAGCCTGGTTGCTAAATGCATTCAGCAAATCGCGCTCGGCCTCAGTAAAGATGCCCGTACGGATGCGGTTGTCGGCATAGATCACGCCGGTCACCTCGCCCTTCACTTTGAGCGGCACGCACAAGATCGAACGTAAGTTATAAGCAATGATACTCTCTTGGCTGCCAAAGCGCGGATCTTCTTGGGCATTGGTGGTCAGCACCGGTTGGCCTTCGCTGGCAACGCGGTTAATGACCGTGCGGCTGATGGCAAATTCAGACGGGTCGAGCGATTCTTGCTCCCAGTTGCGGGCGATGCGCGTGGTTAGATCGTGGCCGTTATCACGCAGCATCAAGAAACCACGTTCGGCGCGCGTCAGGCGAATGATCGTATCCATCACCACGCGCAGCACGTCTGACAATTCCAAGGTCGAGTTGACCACCTGGCCAATATCCGCCAGGGCGCGCATATTCTTCAAATCGTCATCGTTGCGCGCCACCTGGCGGCCAAAACGCGTCAGGCTGCCAGAAAGCTGGGTCATACACTGGGTGATACGCGGCGAAAGGGGCTGAGGACTGCGGCGCAGTTCATCCTGAATCTGGTCAGTAAGCTGGCTCAAACGAGCCACCTGTTGTCCCAGGTCAAGCATGATGATGGTTGTTGTTTCATCCGTCATAGCAACCTCAAAATCTAACGCAGTTATCGTAACAGCTTTGGCCACCCAAACCAGTGCCATTGGCTGCGCACAAGGCTGTACCGACAACAGAAAGATAAAAGCAAAAATTCAGCATTTAAGCTGCCAACCTGACAAAAGCACGCTTGAATGAATTATACGTCAGATTCTAACAGCGTAGCGATGAAAAAGCCCGAAGTCAATCATTTGCTTCACTCGAGCGAAGCTATGATCAACGGAAACGCGCCAGCCAGCGATCGAGCAAGGCCCGGTAAGAAAGCCTGCGCACCTCTTTGCTGGCCTCCAAAGCCCGGCCCGGATCGGGGGGATTAGGGCTATAGATGGAGGCGTGATAATTGGCCAGCAAAACATCGGCCGGGATGGCGGCAGGCGGCAAGTGGACGGCCAGGGACTCCACGCGTTCGGCAGGCGTATCGTGCATAGCAGGAGGATAGCCCAGGCGATTCAGGGAGCGGTTGATTTCAAGATAAGCACGGGTCAGAGGCGGCAGGGCTGCATAGGCAGTCCAGCGCTTGAGAAAAGCAGGCGGGCGGACACCCAGGCGCAGCAAGCCCTGTTCGATCTGCCCCGGCAGGCGATCCCACACGCGTTCAAGGTATTGGGCAACCCGAAAGCCGCGGCGCACATTCCAAAGCAGCAAGGCCAACAACACAACGGCGACCACCAACAAGACCAGCAATGCAACCAGGCGCGGGGTCCACGGTATGCTGGTCTGCACAGACAGGTCTTCAGTATCCAAAGGTTGATAAGGAGGCTCAAGCTGCTCAAATTGATCCCGCCTGGGCGACCTGGGAGTTTCTTCGGGAGTATTGTCGGTCATCGCCTCTCCCTGGGGCCTTGCCAGCGGGATCTGAGCGGTAGTAGGCTCAAATTCAATCCACCCGATGCCAGGGAAGAAGACCTCAGGCCAGGCGTGAGCATCCCTCTGGCGCACCACATAAGTCGCCGGCTTGTTTTCGAGAGCCGGAGAAGGGCCTTCGTCAGGGCCGGGGGTGGCCTTGGTGGCGGCGTCGATACGGCGTTCGCCCTGGGCGTATCCCACAGCCAGGCGCGCCGGAATGCCCAGGGAACGCAGCAAGACCACCTCAGCCGAGGCATAATAATTGCAAAAGCCTTCGCGGTGGTCGAACAAGAACCAATCGACCCGTTCTTGTCCGGCTGGTACCTCAGGCACGGTTTGTGTGTAATTGATATTGTTGCGCAAATAATCGGTGACCGCCTGCGCAATATCATACGGGTTATCCAACTGCCCCGCAATTTGATGCGCCAGCTCGCGCGTGCGGGGTGTGATATCGGTAGGAAGCTGCAAGTAACGGTCAACCACCCAATCGGGGTAATCGCTGCCGGCAGTACGCAAGGCAGAGATCGTGACCGCACTGAGCGAAGAGCGCACCCGGTACCGCTCACCCGGACGGACAAAGGGATCGGCCTGGAAAAAGCCCACATCTACTGTGCCATCCGGATTGCTTCCCAACACCATCTCGCCCGGGCGACTAACCCACAAAGGCTGAGGGGGAAGCATCAGGATTGAGATGACATCATAGGGGTAAAAGGTAAACTCAGCCGTCGTGCGCAGCTTTTCACCCGTCTGGTGAAGATCCATGCTTTCGGCGCTGAAGGGGCGCGTTTCAGAAAGGGTGTTGACCCATGTGCCATTGACATACATCCCATAAACACGCGCCCGCCAGTAAAGACGAACCCCGCCAGGGGTGACAAAGGGGGCTTCGACATCAAAAACCACCTGGTCAGACAAAGGATTGCCGCGGCCCAAGGTCATGCTGTCGCCGTACATATCCGATACCAGCCCAACCGAAGCACGCAGGGAGGCAAATGCGAATCCGAAGCGATCCTTCAAGCTGAGCCAGGGCCGGCTGGCTTCTTGCCATAATTCGGCCACAGGGCGCAAGGTACTCGAGAACACAGGCGCATTCCACGAGAAGATCAATAAAACCGCCACAACCAGCACTGCAAAGCGGGTCCAATCCAGGCCCATATCCATTGGAAGGTGGGTGTGCGAGCGCACCCAGGCCTGGCGTCTTTTTAAGTAGGCCAGGCGCGCCACCAACATCAAAGCGAAGAAGAGGTAAGCCGCCAGGAACCAAGAACGACGGAGCAGTAATGGATCAAAGGAATGGATGACCAGAGCCGTCAGGCCGCCCGGGAAAACCGCCAACCAGGGATTGCCGTGACGAACCAGCGTATAACCCGCGTAGACACTCAAAAACCAGAAGAGGGCAGCCATCAAGGTCAAGAAAAGCATGTTATCGGTCACTGGCTCGCGTTGGATCAGTTCGTTAATGATGATCCCCAAGCGGCCGCGCATGTTATACAGGCGCTCGACCCAACTGATCCGCAATCCCAGCGATATGCCCAACTGCCAGGGTATCAGGATGGCACCATAAGCAAGGCTGAATAAGAAAGGAAGGCCGCGGGAGAAAATGCTCTGCCCCAACATCAGGCCCAATACCAGGCCCAGGCACGCAAGCCCCATCGTCAGGCCCAGGTTTTCGGTCCAACGAGTGGATATCAAGCGGCCCGCGGCGCAGCACAAAGCGGCAAGCAACAACAGCGCCGACAACAAATCCCACCAGCGAAGCTTCTTATCTTTTTCTATTGTATGCGCCATAAGGTTCCTCAAGGGGTGACACAGGTAGGTTTTGTGCGCCTGTATCACCCCTGCCTTAATGATTTACGTCCAGCCCGCAGGCCAGGTTCAAACCTATAGCACGATATTGACCAATTTGCCCGGTACCACAATCACCTTACGCGGCGACTTGCCTTCCAAGAATTTTTGGATCACTTCACTCGCCATTGCAGCCGTCTTAGCATCCTCGTCACCAATTCCCACCGGCACCGTGATGCGGTCGCGCAGCTTGCCGTTGACTTGCACCACCAAGGTGATTTCTTCCTCGGCGGCGGCAGCTTCATCAACCGCCGGCCACGGCTGGGTATGGATGGAATACGGGTGGCCTTGCCGGGCCCACAGTTCTTCGGCCACATGCGGCGTAACCGGGGCCATCATCAGCAAGTATAAACGAACCGCCTCATCCCATTCTGGCGTACCTGCCGCCCCGCCTTCACGAGCCTTGTACATTTCATTTAAAAGCTCCATCAGACCCGAAACAATGGTATTAAATTCAAATTCCTCGAAGTCATGGGTCAGGCGCTTAAGCGTTTGGTGAACCTTACGGCGCAGGGCACGCCGTATCTCGACATCTGGATTGCCCTTGACAGCCGGTTCGGTCAGCAGCGCCCACACCCGCCGCACCCAACGCACCGAGCCTTCAATGCCGCTGCTATTCCATGGGGCGCCCATATCCCAGCGCGCAAAGAACATCAGATAAGCACGCACCGTGTCTGCGCCATAACGCTTCACCAGGGCATCAGGGGCCACCACGTTGCCGCGGCTCTTAGACATCTTCTCGTTGTCCTCGCCCAGCACCATGCCCTGGTTGCGCAGTTGGATCATGGGCTCAGGGCCGCTGGTGATGCCCATATCGCGCCCCGCTTTGTGGAAGAAACGGGTGTAGATCAGGTGCATGTTGGCATGCTCAATGCCGCCGGTATAGGTGTCCACTGGCATCCAGTAAGCGTATTCGGCCGGATCGAAGGGGCCTTTGTCATACTTCGGGCTGAGGTAGCGCAAGTGATACCATGATGAACACATAAAAGTGTCCATGGTGTCCGTCTCGCGCTGGGCAGGCTGGCCGCAGCATGGGCAGGTGGTCTTGGCCCAGGTGGGATGCAGCTTGAGCGGCGATTCGCCCGTTGGCCGCCACTCGACATCGTCGGGCAGCAGCACCGGCAGTTGATCTTCCGGCACGGGGTTCCAGCCGCAAGATTGGCAGTAAACCATGGGGATCGGCGCGCCCCAATACCGCTGGCGGCTGATCAGCCAATCGCGCAGTTTATAGTTGATGGCAAAATCGCCGGCTTTGCGTTCTAGCAACCATTGGGTGACTTTCCGCTTGGCCGACTCGCCTGGCGTGCCGCTGAACTCGCCCGAATGGAGCATGGCACCGTAATCGGCATGGAACAACACGTCACGATAGAAGGGCATGGTGTTGAGCATTTCCATCACCGTACGGTTTGCACTGACAGGCGGATAAATGGCCTTGCAGCGAGCCAAGATGGCCTGGTCAGCCTCGACCGAATCCAGGTCCATGACCGACCCGTCGCTGAAGATGAACTTCCAGGCCGAGCCGACCACCTCATTCCAACTGCCATCCAGCAAGTACTGGCACATCAAGACAACATAAGCATCCACCTGCTGGCGGTTCAGGGTCACGAATAAACCTTCGCCCAGGTCGCCCACCTGCCCGGTGGTAAAGGCGATGCCCGCATGCTGGAGGGCTTCGGCAAAGCCGGGCTTGACCGAGCCAGGGAAGACAAAGCTCTTGCTCACGCCATCCATCCGGTCGATGACGGGAATGATGGGCAGGCCAAACTTGACTGCAAAGGCAAAGTCGCGCTCATCGTGGGCGGGCACAGCCATGATGGCACCCGTGCCATAGGTCATCAAGACATAGTCGGCAATCCAGATGGGAATGCGTTTGCCATTGACCGGGTTGATGGCATAGCCGCCGGTGAATTCGCCAGTCTTTTCTTTATCGGTGGCCTCGCGCTGGATATCCGTCTGCCGAGAGGCCTGAAGCCGGTACTCGGCAACCGCCGCCTTCTGCTCGGGGCTGGTCAGCTTTTCCACCAAGGGATGCTCGGGAGCCAGCACCATGAAGGTGGCGCCCCACAGGGTATCTGGGCGGGTGGTGAACACTTCTAACTGATCGCCCTGCTCGGTGGTGAAGATCACCGATGCACCCTCACTGCGTCCAATCCAGTTGGTCTGAAGGGTTTTGACACGGTCAGGCCAATCGAGCGGCGAATAATCCAACAGTTCGTCTGCATACCTGGTGGTGCGGAAGAACCATTGGTCGAGATCCCGCTTGATCACCGGGGTGCCGCAACGTTCACAATGCCGGTCGTCGCCCCACACCTGCTCACGGGCCAGGGTGGTGTTGCAGGTGGGGCAAAAATCCACCGGCGACTGCTTGCGGTAAGCCAAACCGTGTTTGTAAAGCTGGATGAAAAACCACTGGGTCCAATGGTAATACTCTGGGTCGGCAGAAACCGCTTCGCGGCGCCAATCATACATCGCGCCCATGCTGCGGAGCTGGCGGCGCATATTTTCGATATTCTTGTATGTCCATTTCTTAGGATGGATACCCCGCTTGATGGCGGCATTCTCGGCAGGCAGGCCAAAGGCGTCGAAACCCATTGGGAAGAGCACATTGTAACCGCGCATGCGCATATAACGGGCGCGCGCGTCAGAGGGAGTCATGGCATACCAATGCCCAATGTGCAAATCACCCGAGGGATAAGGGAGCATGGTCAGGGCGTAGTGCTTGGGCTTGTTCGGATCAATGTTGGAATGGTACAGCCCATCAGCATCCCATTTTTCTTGCCATTTCGGCTCGATCTCAGCCGGGTTATAGATCAACGTATCGGTCATTCTTCTTCTCCACTGCAGTGTGATTGCTTCTCTAAGATTATAACCATTCTTCGCGTTTCAGGGGACATTTGCCACTGCTCCCATCACTTTCCAGGCCGGACGACGATGTTCAAGATGCGCCCCGGCACATAGATCACTTTAACCAGCGTCTGCCCAGCCAGGTGCTGCTGAACCCGGGCACTTTCCAGGGCTTTGGCATGCACTTCAGCCTGGCTGGCCGCAGCCGGCACCACCAGCACGTCTCGCAGGCGGCCATTGACCTGCACAGCCACCTCCGCCTGGCGATCTTGCAAACAAGCCTCTTGCCAGGTGGGCCAGGGTTGTTGGTGCACGCTGGCTTCATGTCCGGTCAGACTCCACAGCTCTTCCGTGAAATACGGCGCGGCAGGGGCCATCAGCACCAGCAAGGTTTCTAACGCCTGGTGGTAGGTTGCCGTGTGCCAATGACCGGTTCGCTGGCGCTCTGCCAGGGTGTTGACGAATTCCATCAACGCGGAGACCATGGTGTTGAAACGGAAGGTTTCGATGCGCTCGGTCACAGCCCGGATCGTCTGGTGCAAGGCGCGCTCCAGGGCGGGGTCCTGGCTGCTGGCGGCCGCGCTGGCGGCCCAGGTTTCGCCCACCAGATTCCAGGTGCGGTTCAAAAAACGCCGCGCCCCACTGATCCCTTTCATGCTCCAGGTAATCTCTTGATCAAAGGGCGCCATGAACATGCTGTAGACGCGCAGGGCATCTGCCCCGTAGGTCTCGACCATGGCGTCGGGGGTGATCACGTTGCCACGCGACTTCGCCATGCGGTGGCCGTCTGGGCCCATTAGTTGGCCCTGGTTCATCAGCTTCTGGAAAGGTTCGCGGAAAGGCACCAGGCCTTCATCTGCCATCACCTTGACCCAAAAGCGGGAATACAGCAGGTGCAAGACGGCATGTTCAGTACCGCCCACGTACAGGTCTACCGGCATCCAATAGCGCACAGCCTCGGGATCAAACGGACCCTGGTGGAAGCCTGGGCTGGTGAAACGCAAGAAATACCAGGAGGAGCAGGCAAATCCGCCCATGGTATCTGTCTCGCGTTGGGCCGGGCCGCCGCAGCGCGGGCATTGGGTGTTCACATACTCTGGCACGCGCGCCAGCGGAGAACGACCGCTGCCATCCGGCTGGAAGTTGGTCATTTCGGGCAGCAGCACGGGCAGTTCTACCTCAGGCACAGGTTGCTCGCCACACCCAGGGCAGTAGACAATGGGGATGGGAGTGCCCCAATAGCGCTGGCGGCTGATCAGCCAGTCGCGCATGCGGTATTGCACCTTTGGTCCGCCCCGGCCTTGCTTTGCCAGGTCGGCAGCGATGCGCGGCGCAGCCTGGCGGTTGGGCAGGCCATTATAGGGGCCCGAATTGACCAGCACCCCATCTCCAGGGTAGGCCTCGGTCATCTCAGTACCACTGCCGGCGACAGCATCTGGGGCGATCACAGGCCTGATGGGCAGAGCATACTGGTGCGCAAACTCAAAGTCGCGCTGATCGTGAGCCGGGACGCCCATCACGGCGCCGGCACCGTAAGAACCTAACACGTAGTCGCCAACCCACACCGGCACCTGGTCACCGCTCAGCGGATTGGTAGCGTATGCCCCGGTGAAAACCCCCGTTTTAGGGCGGCTCTCAGATGAACGATCCAGCTCGCTCTGGCGCAGCGCATCGGCAATATAAGCCTCAACCGCGGCACGTTGCTGATGCGTGGTCAACTTTGCAACCAGGGGATGTTCGGGAGCCAACACAAAGAAGGTAACCCCAAAGACGGTATCGGGGCGGGTAGTGAAAACCGGCAGGGCATCACCGGCTTGACTGTAGAAGACAATCTCACAGCCTTCTGAACGGCCAATCCAGTTGCGCTGCATAGCCTTGACCGGTTCAGGCCAATCGATCTCATCCAGGCCGGTGATCAGCTCATCGGCGTAAGCGGTGATGCGGAAGTACCAGGCCGGAACCTGGCGGCGCGTTACGCCAGAATGTCCGCGCCAGCACACGCCATCCATAATCTCGTGGCTGGATAGGGTTGTCTGGCAGGTTGGGCACCACCACTGCCAATTGGTATCGCGATAGGCCAGGCCACGCCGGTACAGCATCAAGAAGAACCACTGCGTCCAGCGGTAGTACGCCGGGTGTGATGAATCAATCTCACGTTCCCAGTCAATACTCTTGCCAATAATCGTCATCTGGCGGCGGAAATTGGCCGTGTTACGGTCTGTGGTGATGCGCGGGTGAACCCCGTGTGCAACCGCATATTGCTCGGCTGGTTCGCCGAAGGCATCCCAGCCCATGGGATGCAGCACGTTATACCCCCGCATGCGCTTATAGCGCGACACCACATCAGTGGGCACATAATTGCGGCAGTGGCCCACGTGCAAGCCCTCACCCGATGGGTAGGGGAAGAAATCCAGGCAGTAATACTTGGGGCGGGTATCGCCCTGTGCAGCGCGGTACAGGCCGCTGGATTCCCAGCGGGCTTGCCAGCGCGGTTCTATTTCGGTAGGTTGATAGGGCTTAAACATAGCGATAGTCTCCTTCGTAAGACAGGTAAAATTTGCACGGTTGAATGAACACAGCAATCCAGAAGGAGACCCAGGAGGCCCGCGAGAAGGCAGCGGCAGCCCCCATCACATGTCTGAGTAAATTGTTTTTTCATCGCGACCTCCTTTCGCAATAAGGTCAATTAAACAAAAAATCCCTCCGTCACAGGGACGAAGGGGACTTCGCGGTACCACCCTGCTTGTTTGTTGGTAACCAACAAACCGCTTGGTTGGCACGCTAACGGGTGCACCCGGCGGCAGCTCAGGCTGTTCAGCGTTCACCACCGCGTCTTGCCTCAAGGGCAGGCAGGCGAGTTCGATCTTGTGGCACTCTGCAAGTGCCTTGCCAGGCTCACACCTCACTCTCCTGGCTCGCTGGCAGATGATCTACTACTCCTGCGAGACTTTCAGTGGACCCAGAGGGATTCGAACCCTCGGCCTTCTCAATGCCATTGAGACGCGCTCCCAACTGCGCTATGGGCCCAAAATTTTTGTGAACGGTATTTTACCCGCAAACCGTTCTTCCGTCAACATGCGGATTTTTTGAAAACCCGCCGGCAGTGGACCTGGAGGGATTCGAACCCTCGGCCTCTTCAGTGCGATTGAAGCGCGCTCCCAACTGCGCTACAGGCCCGTCCCAGCGAAGAGTAATTCTATCCGAGGGGGCAAGGCCTGTCAAGGTATGGCGGCAGAAATTATATGGCTTTTTCAAGAAAGGCATTTGGCAGAGAGTAACAGGCCAAAAGCTTCAGCGATGTGGCCATCGTAGTAGCGGCGGGCCTTGGCGGCATTGCTATGTCCGGCTTTTTTGATCAAGCCAA
>Ga0116144_10000161_pt1 | contig 90754 bp, 67 predicted proteins | sample AD_UKC035_MetaG_FD_89746 | JGI IMG/M metagenome (GOLD analysis project Ga0116144, IMG submission 89746) | Active sludge microbial communities of municipal wastewater-treating anaerobic digesters from USA - AD_UKC035_MetaG | ecosystem: Engineered > Bioreactor > Anaerobic > Digestate | place: USA...
CTGTGTCGTCATCATTGTGCCGGCCGGAATGGATATAACTAATGCGCACACCGCCGATCTGCTTGGCCGCAGTGAAGTGGTCGCCGCTGGGGACGCGCGCTGGCTGTTCGTCCCACCGGGGACGAAGGATATGCTGGCGCTGAATTACGACGACAACACCCTTTCCCAACGGCAAGGCCGGGAACTGGCCGCCCAGGGATATACCTGGTACGTGCCGGATGCGGATAGTCACACGCCGGCGGCAACAACCCGCCCGGCCGTCGGGGACAGCCAGAGGCGGGGGCCGGGCCATCCGGCCCCGCTGCCTCAGAAGGAGACGCCGCCTCCGACGCCAGTGAAACCTACGCCACCCCCCACGCCGGGCTTACCAGAGCCCACCGCGCCGTCCACCGCCGTACCGGCTACGACCGCGCCGCACCCGGCCGCACCTACCAGCAATGAACCGCCCCCTACGCCGACCACGCCGGTAGTGATTTTACTACCAGAAACGGGTTATGGGACGACGGGTGGGGACATCCGCGATCCCTGGCTGCTGCTGGCGCCCATCGGGTTACTGGGCCTGGGGCTGGTGTTGAGCGGTCTGGGCGGCATTTTACGCCTGCACCCGTACTGCTGGCTTGGTTTCCACGAGTGGGTCGCGCAACCGGACGGGCGGCGCCGTGAGGGGCAATATGTGGATGTGCCGCATACCTGCCTGGCTTGCGGGCGCCACCGGACGTTCCGGCTGCGCGCGCCGGCGGACAGCCAGGAAGGGTCTGAGGACGAATGAGCTGCCACCAGCGGCTAGACAGGTAGGGACCAGGATGAAGGCACATCGTTGGTTATGTAGTTTAGGACTGTTGATCGTGTGTAATGTAGGGTTGCCGGTGGGCGCCCAAAAAGGTACGCCGCCGCCGACCCCCGCGCCAGCTACGGTGGCGCCGATTTACCCGACGGCGGAGCCGAAGCCCACAGACGTGCCGGTGGAAAAGCCCCCGGCGCTGCCCACGCCGACACCGGAGCCGCCCACCGCCACGCCAGAACCGCCGACTATGACGCCGGCGCCCTTGCCTGTTCCGGTGGCGCTGGACACGACTACCCCGGCGCCGCCGCCAGATACGGCTACACCAGAGTCGCCGACCGCCGCCCCGCTGAAAGCCACACCGGAACCACTGTTGGCTTTACCTACCGCGACGGCGACGCTGACCGTCACAGAAGTGATCACGGCTACCACAGTGATCACGCGCCCGCATCCGGTACAAGTCGTCGTCCAGCAGGTCCAGGAACGCATCGCGGCCCTTCCCGTCTGGGCGCAAGCCGGCGGGGCGCTCGTCGGCGCGCTGTTATGCGTCGGAGGTCTGGGACTGTCATGGCGTCTCGTCCACTACACGCGCCAGGATTTGGCGCTGAAACGGCGCCAACTGACGGAAGATGAATCGGCGCGCGTGGCGGCGCAACGGCGCGAGGTAGAGGGGCGGTTAGCGGCCGATGCCCAGGCCTGGCGACTGCTTCTGGCCCAAATCATCACCGATACCCTGGGTACGGCGGTACGCCTTGTCCCGAACGTGGCTGCCACTCTGAGCACCGATCCCCCGGAGTTCCGCGTGACCGATGTAGTAACGCAGACCGTCTATCAGTTCACCCCGACCGCGCCGGGCAAGCAGCTGGCGGCGGGGGAAAAGGTCTATCCCCTGACCGATCCCCAAACGCGGGTCGAAGTGTTAGCCGTGTGGAATCATCTGGTACAACAGCAACTCAACGGCGTCGCACCGGCGATTCCCCGGCAGGCGCCCTGGACGTTGCACTATCTCCCCCCTGCTACATCACCCACATTGAAGGTACGGTAAAGGTATGAGAATGGAACGCCAGGTTTTACAGCCACCATGGATCGAGGTTAGCGAGGTCACGCCCCTGGCACAGGTATTCGGCCCGGAGTGGCGCGCTACGCCGCCCCCACCCCGGTCAGATGTCCGCTGGCGCGTGGTGTTTGGCTATGACACCCTGGCGAGCCGGGTGATCAACTATGTGGTCAATCTGGCGAACGCGCAGACGCTGACGACATTAGGGGCGCTGGCAGAGGCGCTGCGCGCCACGTATTTCGCTGACCTGCGGTTCGGCAAAGGCATCGGGGCGCTCGGCACGGCGTATCTGTTGACGGCATTGGAGATCATTCCGCCGTCGTCGCCGCCGGCTACCGCCGCCACCGCCGGCGCCCTCCGCCGGGCGGCGCGGCAGTTACGGGTCGTAGCCGCCAGCGTCCAGGAGCAGGTTACGCCGGATACCCTGGCGGCGTTGGAGCGCATCCAGCAAACCTTGCGCGAGCTATGTACTCCTGCGGTCTAAAAGTTAGAAAAACAGGTTCAGTAGATGCATAAGTTAGAAAAACAGGTTCGGCAGGTTCAGCAGGTTCACGGGTTAGAAAAACAGGTTCAGCAGGTATCAGGACATATACGTGGGTTTCCCCTGGTATTTAACCGGGGGACTGATATGGGAAGGCCGCAGTGAATAGTGCCGGTGATCCAGGGTCAGAAAAAGGGTAAAAACACATGGGGATAACGGAACGAGGCACGGGTAAAAACCACGGGAACGGGAAAGCCGGGCGCGTGAGGGAAGCCGGAACGGTACGACTGATTCGCTTCCTAGTAGCGTTGGCGGGTGGCGATCCGCGCCAATGCCAGTTACCGCCGTTGAAACGGCCCTTGCGGGTGACGGTGCAGCGGGGAGATACGGACGAATTACGGTACATCGTCATTGCGCCGGCAGGCCGCGCCGTAGCGGGGAACTTTGTGCATATTGCCGGACCGGTGGTTGCGGTGAACGCTACTACGGTGCAAGTGCAGGGGAATAAGGGGACTGTACCGGTGTCCGTGACGTTGGCCGGCGCTGGGAACGTGCCACAGTTGGGACAATGGTTGACGGGTTGCGGGCAGTTGCAGGGACAAGCCATCGTCATTGGACAGTGGGAGGTCAAGGATGTTTAACCAGGTGTTTTTGATCGGCCGCATCGGGCGGTTGGAGGTGCGCCCGGTGAGTGAGAGCGGGCGGCAGCAGACCCGCGCACGGCTGGCAACGGTGCGCAAGTGGCGCGATTTGGCCGGGGCGCTACAAGACAAGACCACCTGGCATACGGTGGTGGGATGGGAAGCGAACGCCGCGTTGCTGGCCGAAGTGCAGGTAGGTGACACCGTATTCATCGCCGGGTACATTGACAATGACGACGGCGGCGCGACGTTTCACAGTTCCGTCGTCGCGCAGAAAGTACTGCGACTCGGCGGCAAAGCGGCGGAGCTGGATAGACAACGCCTGGCCGAGCAAGTAGCGACCATGGACGTGGCGACGCAGAACTGGCTACGGGAATTGCTACAAGTGTCGGAGAACTGAGGGAGCGCATAGCGCCGCTGCGGCCAGTCGCCCTGACCCGGCACAACGCCCTGGTGATTGCTCGCGCCTCACCGGGAGTCGCTCGGCCTGGACTGCCCGGTATCCGCCTCGGCCCGGCACAACGCCCCGAACCTGGCGATTACCCCCGACTAACCCGGGAGTTATCCGGCCTGACTACCCGGTATTCGCCTCGGCCCGGCACAACGACCCCGCGGCTTGTCCCGGTAGGGGGGCTACGGCGGTACGCCGGCAGGCAAGCCGGGGCGATGATAGCCAACAAAAAAGAGAAGTCCGGGTGACTTCTCCTTTGGAACGGCGACCGCTCCCGGTAAGCTCTCATACCAGGCCGCTAGCCCTGGAAACGTGCTCCGCGCGGGTGATCTAACTAAACTATAACACGGAGATGAAAATGCGCAACTGGCTCATCGCCCTCATTGCCGGGCTGCTCTTGATTGTCCCACCGCTCGTCGGCTACGCCACTGCGCCCTGCGACGCATTGACGGCGCAGCCCCTGGTATTGTCCCCGTATCGGCTGGCGCAACAACAGTATCTGGCCCGCGCTGCCGCCGCGTTAACCGAAATGGCGGCCATCGCGCCAGAACTCCATACCCTCGCGGCGCAAACCGCACCGGTCAGCAGCGCGGAGGCGTTTCGCCGCGCCGGGCGCGCGACCGACCTCGCCACCCGGTTGGAACAAATCACCCTGCCGGACCCGCCCACCGTCTATACTATGTTAGGGGAACGGTTGGCCCAGGTGCGTGATACCTACATTCTGGCTGCCGAAGATCTGCTGGCCTACCTGGGCAACCATGACCTGGCGCAACTCCAGGCCGCCGGCGAGGCGTTGACCCTGGCGGATACCGTACGCGCCGAATTGGAGGAGGCCGTCGTTGGCCTGCACTATCCATTATGCCGCGAGGTATGGCGCAATGAGTGAAGCATTTGCCGAAAATGCCATCATCCAACTGCTGCGGGCGCAACTGGCGCACGACCAGGAGCAATTGGCCACCGCCACTTATCGGCAGAAACGCGCCGAAGAACTGCTGGGCAAATACCTGACCACGCTCTTTTCGGTGACCTGGGGGCAGGCGACCGCCGCCCGCGCCGACGTCCTGCGCTATGCCGAAGAAATGTTAGGGACGCTATCCACTGCCCGCTCGCCCGCGCCGGACACGGCTGCCGCCATGACGGTGCTGCGCCAATGCCTGGAAATTTTCGGCATAACCTCCGCACCCGATGCCGCGCCCTCTGCCGTGATCGCGCTGGCCCAGCAGCACTTACCAACTATCACGCAGCAGTGGTCTACGCGGGCAAACAGGGAAGCGGCGGGCACCGCACCGGAGTCCGCACCAACGATCACACCGGACGTTGCGGACGCCAGCGCCGTACTGCGTGCATACCTGACAGCCCTGAATGTGCCGTTCTCTGGCGCAGCCAGTCTGGCCCACCTGGCGGAACTGGCCCGGCAACAATTGCCACGGCTGAATCAACAGGTGGCCGCAGCCCCGCCACCGGTGGCGCTCCCTACGCCGCCGTCACCCGCCGTCGTGACACCCCCGCCGGTCGTGACGCCGGTGAACAATCCCCTGGTATCCCTATCTGACCCCACCCTGCCGGATGCCGCCATCGAAGCCTGGCGCATCATTGGGCGGGAACCCGCTTGGGAAAAAGCCGAGCCAGCCTTTGTGCAAGCCACCGGCCACTCGCCGGCAATGTTCCGGGATATGGTGGAAGTGCTAATGCAGCAGCATCTGTTAGGCTTGTACAAGGCGCCGGTCACCCCGCGGCACGCGGGGTTTTGCAATCCCCGGCTATTACAGATCGGAGCTGCCGGCGCCGCGCAGTATCGCGCGCGTTTCGGGTGTGATCCGGTCCCCCTCAAAGAGTTCCTGGGCAAATACCACGTTACGGAGGCCTCCGCGCTTACCTGGTGGTTGATCCGCGCCACCCGCAATGTCATCCTCAATGGGCAGCTACTGCCGGAGAACCCCTTTACTATCGAGGTGTTTGATCTGGCTGAAGGTATCCCGGACGGCTATCAGCGTGAATATGGCGAATGCCGGAATCCCGACAAGGCGGGTGATGAGAAATGCAGTGTACCGGATTTGTTCGTAGAGTTGCAGGCGCGCGGCGGGCCAATGACCCGGCTGTGCATAGAGTGCGAGCGCGGGCGGTATGCGAATCAGGCATTGAAGCAAAAGCTGCGCTGGACCATGCACAACTACGGCCAGGCCGGGTTCGCCGGGGTGTACTATGTCGCGCCGGCCGCGCCGGAAGCCCGGCTGTTACAACGCGCGTTGGGCAAATTGGCTGCCGACTTGCGGCAGACGCCGACGCTGGTGGAGAAGGGAATGTTAGCGATCTTCACCTTTGATGCACTGGTAGATCATTGGCTGCCGTCGCCGGCGATGGTGGATCGCTGGGAAAGCGGCGTCCCGGCGGAGGAAATCCCGGCCACCGCCGCGCGTGCGATGTGCCGGCTCAAGCATCGGCAACGCGGCGGGAATGCCCAACCGTTACCTGTGGGAGAAAACTGATGGAAACCTGGATCACACGCATTGCGTTACTGTGGTTGGATGGTAGTGTGTTGTTGCTGGTGGCGTTGGTGTCCGGCGGCCCGTATGCGTTGGCGCTGGCCGGCGCGCTGCTGCTGGCGGATTGGCCGCGGTACAAGCGTGGCGGCGGCGCCACGGTATCCCGTGCCTCCCAGCCGTCCCGCTTTACCCTCCGCTAAAAGTGGAACGCTGCCCGACTTTTGCGGCAGGCCCCGACCACCTTTAGCGGCCAGGCGCCGCGCACTACAGATGCCCCGGTGGCCGCCAACCCGTGACGCCACATTACGGTACTCCCCTACAGATACGGTGGATAATTCCGCTGACCTCTACCCCCTCCTCATTGCGCTCAAATAACAGCTCAAAAGGCCTGAATCTGGCCTGACGCGGCCGGCGACGGGCAAAAACTGTCAGCGGGGATGTTTCTGCCTATCAGTCCCGCCCAATCAGCCGACTTCTCTGAGGAACCTGAATCCGCCGGATGCGGGGGAGTTGCCGGAACTGCTGCCGGCCCCGCCGCCCGTACCCACCCCACCGCCGGGTGGTGGCGGCGGCGGGCCGGGGCCGGGGCCGGGACCGTGTTCGTGCTGTCCGCCGATACCGTAAATAACTATGACGCCGGCCAGAGCATTAGCCCTGGCCGGCGTTGTTTTACTCTGCCACACTACCTTGCTGCCTTGCTGTGTCTACCATGTCATGGTGACCATACAGGACGTCAGGTTTAAAGAAGTCAGGCTTACTCGCGCAGCACTAAAGGCAGATAGATACGGTGTTGCGCTGTTTGCACCGTGACCACCTTTTGGGTCGTTACCGGGATGCCACCGCAGTCTTGCGTGGTCAAGGTGATAGTGTATGTCCCCGGTGCGCTCCATTGATAGATGGCGACTGAGTTACCTTGTTCATTGTAGGGTATGGGTGACCAGGTATAGGTAATAGGTTGGGTGGCGTTGAGCGGGCTGGGGATGGCAACGAACGAGTATAGAGTATCCATGTAAAAAGTGGACATACCACCCTCTGCTGGTTGAATGTCAACTCCGATCATCGGGTGCGCGCACGAAGGTGTACTGCTCATAATGGTGATACTGTGCGTCCCCGTGGTCATTCCCGGCTTATTCAACGCCGTCACAGTGAGCATCTGGGTTCCGGCTACACCCCACGTAAAACTAAGGATACTGCGGGTATTTAACGTTGCGGCATGGGTAATCGGCGTTTGCCCGGTTACTTGCCAGAGGTAGGTGATAGGAAGCGTCGCTGTGACCGGCGACACATCCGCCGTGAATGTGTAGGCGGTATGAGTGAGGCCCAGGGTTGGGCCGCTAAGGGTCACGTTGAGCAGAGGGCTGGCAAGGGCGTGTTCGCTGCTATCGCTGCCATAGAGTGCCGAGAGGTTGCCCGCGTTATCCTGGAATTGGACGTAAACGATGTCACTTTGAAGCGTCCGGGTGACGGTATCGCTAAACGGCTGCCAGGTGGCGTTTTCCAGGGTGTCCTCGCCTAATCGCATAGCGGCCACGCCACTGTTGTCGTCGCTGGCTTCCAGGTGCAGTGTCACCACTGCTGTGGGGTTAAGTCGTTGCAGCGTGACGCCGGCGATACGCACACTGCCCTGCGGTGCGACGGGATCGTAAACAATGTCATCCTGGAATGGCCCGTAGACGGCAGCTTGCGCATCCTTGAACCAGGCGTAGACAATACGCGGCATCACATAGGCGCCGTAGGTGGAGATGGTCCAGGTATGCGTGAGCTGGTAGGTCGTCCAACCGGCATCCGCGTAGCCGCCGTCATTGCTCAAACGCACTTGCGTCACATCCGGCGCCCAGGTATTAACGGTGACGTCGGGATCGTGTGTGTAGAGCGCGCCGTCGTTGATGCTGACACCAAAGCTGCCGGGCTGCGGAATGGATGTAGGGCCGGGAGTGGGAATAGGCATAGGTGTAGGAGGGGGCGGGGTGGGTTCGACGGGCGTTGTCATCGGCACAGTCCCGGTGATCTGCGCCCAAAAACCCGAAGAAAGCGTGAAACTGGTGCTGGTGAAGGCATTGTTACCCGACGCAGCCGGCTGCCCGGCGGTGTCGCCCAGGCGGAAGCTGCTGCTGCCCCGCAAATTGCCACCGGAGGCGACGACCCACTGCGTGACAGTATAGTTGGTGGTGACGGAGTGGGTGATGGGGCGGCAGCCATCCAGCGCAGCCAAGAATCCACTGCGTGCGGTGTGGCCGGCGCTGCTGTTGGCCGTCGCCCCGGTAGCCCAGGACTGCCCGATGGCGGAAACGAGATGGAAGCTGACTGAGGTAAGCTCCCCCGAGCCGCCAATGTCTACTACGGCATCACAGATGCGGAAGCTGGCCGAGTGGGGCGCCACCGGGTAGAAGTCGAGGGTGATACTGTCGCTGGCGACGCTGGATGCATTGCCGGCGCGGTCGCGCACCTGAGCATAAAGCGTATGCGCGCGGCGGTCGAGCGCGGGCAGTCTCCATGGCTTACTGCTGCTATAGGCTTCCCAGGCCGTCCATTCCAGACCATTGTTGGAGAAGCGCATCTGATCCACACCACTGCCGGCATCGGCGACCGTCAAATCCAGCCACACATTGACCTGATTAGTAGTTTCCCCGCCACCATTGATAACGAGCGTAACGGTGGGCGGCGCGCCGTCATAGCGCACGCCAAAGGAGGCGCGGCCCGATTCGTGGTTGAGTGAGTCGCGGGCAGTGAGGTTGAAGTACATACTGGCGACGCTGCCCGCCGGAGCAATCACGCCGGGCGCAAAAGTGGTCGTAGTCGTCACGGTGGCTGGGACGCCGGAAGCTGAAGTTCCCCAGTAGTAGCGATAGTCCTTGACACCGGAAACGCTGTCACTGGAAGTCCAGGAAAATGTCGGGGTGTAGCAGGTATTCTGCCAGCCGTTGTTGGGAATGCCGCTGCATCCCGGCCCACTGATCGTGATCTGTGGGATGGTAGGCGGGTTGATGTCTACGGAGAAGAGGTAGTAAGGCGCATCGGAGCCGCCGTCCACCGGATTGGTGTTGCCGGCATTATCCTTGCTGGTGACGGCAAAACGGTGCTGACCTTCGGGCAGAGCACCGGGAACGTTGAATGTCGTTACATTGCCGGCCCACCAATCATTGCCCCCGCTACCGTCCGGTGTGTGGTCATCTACGGCAACATAATAGCCGGCAAAGCCAGAATCGCTATCTGTAGCGGCATTCCAGGCGAACGCAGGGGTTGTATCGCCAGTGTAGGGGCCAGTCCAGCCGCTAGGACGCACATCAGAGGCTGCGATAGGAGGGGTTTTATCAATTTTAACGCTGGTAGATTTCGGAGTCTCCTCGGCGGCAAACTTATCTCTTGAATAGTATTCGATCAGGTGAGTTCCGGCGCTACTCAGCACAAAAGGCGCGTTATAAACTTGCCAGTCCCCACTATCAACGCGATATCTTGTCCAGGCTACTGGTTCATCCGCGGTTAAGGTGACGATAACATCCGTAGCATACCAGCCATTGTAACCGCTTGACCCGCTGAGAGTAACGGTTGTTACTGGAGGAATCGTGTAAACATAACCAGCAATGGTACTATCAATGGCACATTCACCATACCCAACTTTGAAGTACCCATCGCCATTCCAATCACTGCCCCAACTGTTACGCACCAGCCAGTAATTCCCACTATCGTTATAACCTACCACCACCACTGCATGATTGGTCCCTGAATCATCATTACAATGATAAACTCGATTGCTATCAAAATACCCCCCATAGTCTGAATCAATTCCCATTGAGACGTAAGTGGGTCCGTAAGTAACCACAGTTTCTTTGAGCGAGGCTATATCAGGTTGAAAGGCCCTGAAACTATCAATGTGGGTAAGTCTTTCAGTCCAACCTGCACATTTGCTACAAGCCACGTCCGATGCTTGATATGGGAAGCAAGCTTCATCTACAACACCGTCTTCGGCGATGTAATGAAGGGCAGAAGGCGTCCAACCGCCACCACATCCTCCAGCGCCGGAGCAGGATACTATATCTTGTTCGGCCAAATTCAAATCAAGGTCGGGATTGGAGAAAATGATATTGTGATGTGCTTCTGTTACACCTACTGCTGCAAAAGCCCAACAACTTCCGCATATGTTACCCTGATTTTTGACCCCTGTGAGCCAGTTGGAGCCATTATAGTTGCGCCAATCGAAGGAAGGTGGCGCTGTAATAGCAGAGGGCAGTCTGTCCAAAGGCGTTGGGGATAAAGGGCTAACGGATACAGTATTTGCTTGCGAAGAAGTTGCATGAGCTGCCAAGTTAGTTAATTGGGAGATCGACCCGATTTCTTTCCCATCCTGGGTTATACATACCGCATAAGTCGCCGCAAATGTATCAGCGCCATCATCGCGCGTTTCCGTGTGGTAGCCTGCTTCGGCGCAATACGTATAGGCTTCTCCGCAAGTGCCAGCATAGAAATTCCATTCATTGCATGTATTCCCGTCCGGTAATTGGCATAAACCGTATTGTGACCCGTCTGGCATGGTCACCACCTCATGGTTGTACCCCATAACCTCTGCACAATACACCGCAGCGGGATCCTTCATCATGAGCAGTTGATCCTGAATATCCGGTAGATCCACCGGAGAAGTTGCAGTTATCTGCACAGTAGCAGTTCTCAAGCTGAGTAGAACTATGCCCAGCGCCAATGACCTTAACCAAAGTTTGAGGGTAAAGTTCATTGCAAATACTTCCTCTGTCTGGTTTCCGCTCGTAGCTTCAATTGTTCAGCGACAAGCCGGCCTGTTATCTGATGCCTGAAGTAAGGCGTGTCTCATCTAATATTTCCCCGAATAATCAAAACTTCCGCACCATTGCCTTGACCACACCCCGCTCGCCGGCGAAGTCGGCCAATGCCTGGGCAATGACGGTGCCGGGTGCAGGGTCATCTATAGCGACAGCATAGCCAGGCACATCAGAGGCGACCAGCAAATCTCCGCGTTGTACCGGCCCAAGCACCTTGATGACCTCCGCACCGATGACGATGGGCTTGCCGTTTTCATCTGCGACGGCCTGCACCAGAGGATCGCCAGATTGCGCGCAAAGTTCAAGACGGTTGTTGCCCCAGCAAAGCACATCTCCTTCGGAGAAGCGAGCAATGCGTTCGGCGGCGAATTCGGCAGGAGTTTGCAGGTTGTTTTCAATCATTGCGCCTTGAGAAACATTGCCAATCACAGATAAGTTTCCACTTTCATCAAGGGTAAGCAAACCTTGTACTGGTGGCTCTAACCTGCTATTGTCGTGATAGATTTTGAACACAGCATTGGTCTGGTTGTTGTCCGTATCGAGGAAAACATACAAGTCATTTGCGCTTCTCACTCTCATTCGTCCGTAGTAATTTGCTATAACGAAATTTTGAGCATTCGCACTTTCAATAGCTAATGTATTGGTCAAAGTAAAAGAATGCAAATCTAGATCCTCGTCAATATTCAACTTTGCCGCCCCGATGCTGCTGTCCGGCACCGTCAACGCCACGCTCGCCTGCATTGCGTAAGGCGCAGCACGCAACAGTTCGCGAGGCATGAGCGTCTCGCCGTCCACCGTGATCTCGAGCCACACGTCGCCAGAGAGGATGCTCGTGGGGATGCCGCCGGCCGTCTGGCTGCCGAGTCCTATGCTGAACAGGCCTTCGCTCACGGGCACGGTGGGATGCGATTCCGGCCCCCAGAGGACGCTGCCGTCCGTCGCGGCATCATATAGCGCAAATTGCATCGCTACGGTGTCATTGATGGGATTGCCCGCACTATCGGCCAGACGGCCCTGATAGTTGATGGTCGGCGCGGCGGGCCAGGCGGGTGCGGCGTTGCGCATCGGGAGCGGGAGCGCGCCGACGGACTGCGCAAAAAGGAAAGCCACCAGCAAAAGCAGCGTCCCGCCGTTGGGGGTCAGCCAATGTAGCAGGCGGCCCAGCATGTGGCGGGTGGGTAAAGGGATACTCAGGGTAAAGTGTTTGGTCTCGTTCATTGCAAAATCATCCTTAACAATCGGTTAATGAATCAGAGATGGTTTAGGGGGTGATACTGCCGATAGCGATCCAATGCACACCACATGCCGTGCCATCACGTTTGGCAACTTGGAATTGATTTTGATTGAGATGGTGTGCTATCAAGTTAGCATAACCGGCGGACCCCTCGATTTGTGTAATGATTACAAGCGGCGTTGATGTAAAAGCCTGATCAAATGCTATGGTAATGTTGGTTTGGTCGGAAGGCATCCACACACTACCGCTCTGAATAACTGCGCCATCGTTTAGCCCACGCCACAGGGTAGTGTCTCCCAACTTTTCTTTCGTAATCGCCCCATCTGGCACCGTCAATGCCATCCCAGCAATCGGCACGGAGCGAATCAACTCGCGCGGACTCAGCATCTCTCCGCCCACCGTAATTTCGAGATAGCGGTCGCCGTTCCATGCACTTGTCGGGATGCCGCCCGCCGTCTGGCTGCCCAATCCCACACTGAATAGACCGTCGCTCACGGGGATCGCTGTGTGCGCTTCCGGGCCCCAGATCAGTGTGCCGCCGGTTGCCGCATCATAGAGGGCGAAACTCATCCCATAGGTGCCATCCAGGGGGGTGCCCGCGTTATCCGCCAGCCGGCCCTGGTAATTCACCGTCGTCGCGCTCGGGCCAGGGGCGTTGGGCACGGCAGCGGGGCGCGCCCACAGGGATTGCGTCGCAATCAGCAACGCAACTAGGAGCAATGTGCCACCGTTGGGAAAAAACCAACGCAGCACCCCACCCAAACGGCGGGGTTGTTGGGGCACCGCAGGCGGATTTACCTGACGCGACTCCCACCACTCACCTAAGACCAAAAGCAAATTCTTGCGAGTTTCCATTTCAAGGCCTCCTTAAATGTAATAACATCCGTCTCGCAACTCATTCGCACCAAATGATTGCGCTACGTTCGTAAGTCCACCAATCATAGTTACAAACTGAATAGCTGCTTCCATGGTATTGCCAGACGTTGTAACTGTCGTCAGGAGTCCCATTACCCCACATATGAATATCATTTGCGGACTGCCGCGACCCAACGTAATACCAACCATCATAGAAACAGCCATTGCCGCGCTGGATCGTATAGTGTGCTTGTAGCTCTTCCACGCGCGAATAAGTGCGCCCGATTGTTTGACAGAATCGGGCATAATTCCCATTAAAAACGACATCTGCCATCCATTCCGATGGAGTTGCCAAAGCTCCGTGAAAATAGTAAGGTTGCTTCCCCAATTTTTCTTGTGTGATACTTCCGTCCGGCACAGTGAGGGCCATTCCCGCAATCGGCACGGATCTGATCAACTCACGCGGACTCAGTGTCTCCCCGCCCACGGTGATTTCAAGGTAGCGGTCGCCATTCCACGCGCTAGTAGGGATACCGCCGGCCGTCTGGCTGCCCAGTCCCACGCTGAACAGGCCGTCGCTCACAGGAACGGCGTCGTGAATTTCCGGTCCCCAGATCAGTGCGCCGTCAGTTGCCGCGTCATAAAGCGAGAAACGCATTGCGTAGCTGCCATCCAGTGGCGCGCCAGCGTTATCCGCCAGGCGGCCCTGGTAGTTCACGGTGGTCGCGCTGGGGCCGGGGGCGCTTGGGGCGGCTTGCGGGCGCGCCCACAGGGATTGAGTCATCAGCAAAATGGCGACGATGAGCAGTGTCCCGCCATTAGGCGTCAGCCAGCGCAACATGCGAACCAGGCGGCTGGCACTCTTTGGCGCAGATACGATCACTTGCACACTCTGCTGCTCGGCGCGGTAAGCATCCCAGGCTTCACCCAAACGAGTTAACTGACTTTTGTTCGTATTCATTTCAATATCCTTCTGTTGTTACTGCGTATATTGGATAATGTTTTGCAAAACACAGCTAATGAGACTTCTTGCTCGTTACTCTTTACTCGGTACTCCCCTACAGATAGGGTGGATAATTCCGCTGACCTCTGGCGGCCCCGATGTGTTTGTAAGCTGCTGATTCGAACTTACCACTCCCACTGTTCAGCGTGAGTCATGGCACAGTCAACACTCCTACCTGTCCCCAACTGAAACCGTTACTGCTGCCATCGAGATCGGCGTAAGTCCACGCGTTGTGGGGATTGCCGATGTCCCAATTGCCGTTGAAGCGGATAGTGTAGGAGTAGACGCCACTCACGGTCGGGGTAATGACGCTGGCGAAATAGTCGCGATTACTCAGATCACCGAAGTAGGTCAACGGCGTCCACGTCCAGGTAGTGAATGTGGTACTCGTACCATAGCCGACTTCCGCGACAAAGGTGGTATTGGGTAATGAAGTCACTTCCGCCAGCGTAACGTGCGCTGTGATGAGTGCAGTGGGAACGCCGACCACGCCATTAAGTATTGCCGGTCCAACTAGACGCGCGTTGTCCGGTGTAACAAGGCGGTAGTCATTATAGACAATAGCAACGGTGGGCGTGACGGTACGAGTGTAAGTGTTGAGCAAGGCCAAGTTGTCATCCACTGCATAACGATAATTCAGCGGCGTCTCCCCGGTGCTAACAGTGGCGGAGTACACGCCTCCCGCGTCAGTGAGTACAATTGGCTCGCTCATCCAATCTCCCTGCAAAGTAACCGTAGCTGTGGTCGGGATGACGCCTTCCAGATCGTGGTAACGGAAAGTGACAGAGATGGGCTGTGTCAACAGCGCAACGTTGTTGTATTCTTCCACTTCGGTGATGACATGCTGCGGGTCGGCGATAGCGAAGAGGCGGTTAGCGCGGTGGTCGAGCGTCGTGACCAGTTGTACGTCGCCGTCGCTATCCACCAGCAAGCTGGCGACCGTCCAGGTGTAGAGCGCGGTCGCGCTGGGGGTGATAACCGGCCCTTCATAGAGAACGACAGGCGTATTGGCTGCGTCCGCCGTGCCCCAGTTGCGCACGGTGACGGTGACAGGGCCACCAGATTCCGTGAGGCTGGCCTGCACATCGCCGGAGTAGATGACTAAGTCCGGCCATACCTTGACCGGGAAATAGTCCCAGTTATCCTCCTCGTTGACCTCAAAGATAGTATCTGCACTATCCACAACGGCGTAGTAGGTGTAGTCGCTCGATGTCCAGCCCGTAATGTTCCAGGTGGTGGTGATGGCTTGCAAGCCAGAAGGTGCGAGTTCGGTAATCACGGCAGAATGTTGGATTGTACCAGTAATAGCGTCAGCGCGGAACTCCACCAGGACATTAGTGGCCGTGACCGGGCCGTTATTGGCGATGACAGCTACAGGCACGACATTGTGCTGGTCGTAATAGTAGGTTCTGACACTGGCAACGGCGACATCCGGGGTGACAGTGGTAAGCGTGAGCGTATTGTTGGTCTCCAGGCTTTCGGTGATAACACCATCCGGGTCAATTACGGCATAGAGCGTGTGCGGCTGCACTGGTATGGCAGGAACCGTCCATGGAATATTGACTTGCGCAGTCGCGCCACCCACTAACGCGCCCGCGATAGTGCGCCTGGCAATGAGTGTTCCACCTGTACCTGGATTGCCATCGTAAAGTGCAACAATGGGACTAACGGCAGCCCAGTCACCCGCGTTTTGCACGGTGACAGTGATGTTCACGCTATCGCCAGGCCCTGGGTTCTCTGAAGACTGGGGCAACGCAAGATCACTCACAGTTAAGTCTGTGTCGGGGGTGTAGTGGAGGAGGTAAAGGTCGGTGGAATCATACTGGGTCACGCCTGTAATAGTGAGAGTTGGCGAGATGACCATATCGGTCTCTATCAGATTGTCTTGCAGATAGGCCACTATCAATTGCCCATTGGGATCGAAAGCTACAGCAAGCTCGCGCTCTACTGCTGCATTAGCAGTGAGTTGTGTTCTCATACTCCAAGTTGCAGCTTCTGCATCGTAAAGAGCGTGATAAAGGTCTTGCCCTGCATCTGAGTGAGCGCGCCAGAGTAACATCAAGTTGTCCTTATCATCTAAGGCCACAGCAAAATTCAGCATTCCTAGACCACCACCTTCAATGTCTGTGAGTGTAGGTGCTGCTGTCCAATCGTCGTACAAGACCGCCAGGCGGGTATCCTGCATCCACACCAGCCTACGCTCACCAGTAACGGTATATAACACTGTAGGATTTTCATCCGCTACAGAATTGTCAGTGATCTGAGTCAAAGTACCCCAACTCGCGTCATCCCACTCGATCGCGAAGAGTTCAATATCTGCGTGTGTCGTTTGGTCGCCATCCTGATCACGATTTAACACTACTATGGCATTTGTAGCATCAGCATACGCAACAGAGTATGTCAGGAGATCATCAATTACTTCTGTAATGACCCCTGTAGTCCAGGCTGCATTATCCCATACTGCATAGTTTAGTGAGTCTGGATGCTCCGGGGAGCCAAGCAATTCACCGTCTACATTGCTACGCCAGACAACCATCACCTGACCACTGCCATTACTTGCCAGTTGTGGAACATGGTCGAAGATTGCATTGTCGGTCAAGAGAGATGGTGAAGTCCAGGTATGTGTGTTAAAGTCGAAAGTGGCGTAAACTAACTCAATCTTGTTGGTAAGCGTCATATCCAATGTCGCCGTCATCGGCACTGCCGGATCGTTAATGCGTTCCCAAACGGCCATTGCTTGTGTGTCATTTAGCATCACGACTTGCGGATTGAACTCAGACATTGTATCGGTAGTAACACTGACAGGTATAGACCAGGTCGTACCGTCCCACCAACTTGAGAGGATTTCCTTACTCTGGCTTTCGGGGAGAGAAATATCATCGTGGGTCCAAAGAAGAAGAGCTTGATCGTTGTGCAATACCAAAGCGGGATTAGCATTAGCGTAAAGGTTGGTCACTAATGGTGTGATCGTGCTTCCCGAGGGCGTTGCTGGGCGATGAGAGGCGGTAAGTGACATACTACCATCGTCAAAATTCGCGTAAAGTTGTCGAGTACCATAATCTTGTGGCTCTATATGCCAATCTTCAATGGGCCACTCAAGCAGCGTTACCGAAGTTGAGTTCAGATCATCCAATGCAGGGGATAAAGGCTGACGCTTTGCTACTGGCCAATAAGAATATTCCCATGTTTTTTCCCAGGCTGTACCCTTAAGGAAACCAAAAGCTTCGTAGCGTACCCCTAAGAATAAACTTCCCTTGAATTCCTTGAGGTAATCTGGGTCGGGGGGAAATTGCAGGGTGGCTTCGGCGCTTCCGCCTCCATAACCTTCAACTTTTGCCAATCCCTTGAGTATCTCTCCGGCTAATATCACCTCCAGTTTCACACCACTGCCTCCCTCAAGAGAAGGCCATGTTACCGAGTCCGCTTCAGGTCGGAGCTCAAAGCCTGCTTTAAATTTATTCGTAATTTCAACAATGGATTGCAAATACACATCCACGAGGTAGTCTAAAGGAATGCCTTGCGCACCAGTACGTACCAGAGAAAGTTTCGGCCCCTCAATTTTTACTTTTGTGTCCGCACCCATATATCCTGCCACACCTACGCGCCATTCATGGTCGAAGTCTAATTCACTTTCAATAAAGGGAGTAAACTCTGCTTCAACTCCTGCGACTGAGAACTTCAAGTCCTCCAAAGAAGTTTTGAAGGAACCTTTTCTATCTGAGCGAATCGTTAATTCGACACCAAGCTTGGCCGGATCTGGTGGTTTGCTTTCTTCGAAGAAGGGCACTCCAGTTACTGATCCCACCGCAATTTCAAAAGGATCGGGTGGAAATGCCAAGCTCATTTTTGCTTCTGAGTAATCAGGATGACGCACGACTTCGATTTTAGCCTCATTGAATTCCAATTTCCACATCCACTGTGGTGCAGCGAAACGGAATACATCTACAGTAAACGGTTTGGATTCTGTGCCGTCCAACAGCATTGCGATGACTTCCACCTTATTCATTCCGGCTTTGAAATCTTCCGTATAAAGATTGTGTTGGGCGCCTGTTTCATCGCCAGCTTCGGCATAAGTGCGGTTTTTAGTTTTGAACTTCACAATCCCTGGCGTTCCTTGTCCTGATTCCGCACCATTCCAGTCAACTCTTACTGTAAATTGTTCCACTCCTCCAATAAACACAAAAAAATTGTGCTCAGACTGTACAGATTCGATATATGGTACACCTGGTTCCGCCGGTTCAGTATTTCGTAACGGATCAGCCGGGCGCGCAGCAGCTACAACCTGCTGCATTCTGACAAGGTTCTGGTAGGCAATCCATGCTGCCTTCCCCGTCCACGGATCAAAGTCCACGTCATCGCTGACCGCATCCCCCATCCCGCCAGGGTTGGAAGGATGCGTTGGACCGGAATCGTGTCCCCACCAGTTGTTGGTGGCGTCGAGGCGACGGCTGTCACTGTGAGTGTAGGACAAACCATATCCATTACTGGCAATATTATTATTGTGACAGGTGAAATCCCCTAAAGGATGATCGTTGTCTGTATATATGGAGAGGCCAGAATATGTATTATTTTGCATTGTAGAACGTTCAATCACGACGTCCGGCGGGGCATATCCGACAGGTAAATCTGCTGGCGCGATGTAGAGACCTCCATTTTCCGACCACTCCACCACACTGTCTTGCACAGTAATGCTGCCTGTAGCTTCAATACTAGCAGCAGTGTACTCACCACCACCCCCATAACGCACGATGGTGTGCTGAAAATTGATGCGGCTAGTAATCCCACCATAAATGTAAGCCCAATCCCCTGCATACGGCAGTGTCGTCGCTCCATCACTATTCGTGTCGCCACCATAACTATCATCGCGAATACTGGTAAAGACTGCCGGTTGCGCCGCCGTGCCCAAACTGTTCAAAGTGGCGCCGGTTTGCAATTCCAGGCTACCATAATAGCTTGGGAATTTCACTACTGCCCCGGCTGGTATTGTGAAGGTTTGACCAGAGCTAAGATACACACGCTCTGCGACAAAATGATTGTAGCCGGCAAAGTTGGTCCACGTTCCTTCCGTGAGATCGCCCCACACGCCAACAGTCTGATATCGCACATCACTGAAGTCATTGCCACTGTAAGTAGGGACATACTGCGGGTATCCATCTGAGATGCCGACCGCCATCGCGTAACCTCGCACGATATTATTGATCAATTGTGGTGTGCTGTTTGCAACTTCAATACCAACGTCGGCATAGCCACTACTGCTGTCTCGCGTGATCAGATTGCCACTAATGACCCCACTACTCCCAAACGCATCTGCAACCACGATACCACCACTAAGTTTCACCTCATAATCAGCGTTATTACCACCATTATCCTCCAGTCTGTTGTTCACTATCTCAAAAGCCGTTACTCCCCCAAGAGCAATACCCCAACCGAAGCCATAGTAATCCCAGTATGATTGTCTCGCAATCACGTTGTCACGAATCACCAAACTCTCCGGCTGATCGTCGTAACCATAAATGTTAATACCCACACCATCATTATCCTGAATCGTAGAACGCTCAATAAGAATGTCTGGGGTATATCCGCTTGCCGGCTCGATGATGATGCCATCTTCTCCCGACCACTCTACTACACTGTCTTGCAATGTAAGATCGCCATACACACGGATACTGGCGTTGTCGTAAGTGTAGAGGGATGCGCCACCATAGCGTACAATGGTATGATAAAACTCAATATGGCTGTTTTCATCTCCACGGATTTCCCCCCAATCCGTTGGTGCAGGCAGTGTCGCCATTCCATCGTTATTTGTATCACCGCCATAACTATCATCACGGATACTGGTAAAGACCACCGGTTGCGCCATCGTACCCGAACTGTGCAACGTCGCACTAGTTCGTAAATCCAAACTGCCATTGTAAAACTTCACTACTGTGCCGGCCGGCACTGTGAAGGTCTGACCTGCACTGAGATATGCATCCCCCCCAATGAAATGATTATAACCAGAGAAGTTGGTCCAGGTTCCTTCCGTGATATCCCCCCACACACCGACAGTCTGATATTGCACATCACTGAAGTCGTTGCCATTGTAAGTTGGTACGAATTGCGGGTAGCCACCGGAAATACCGACCGCCATCGCGTAACCCTGCACGATGTTGTTGATCAATTGTGGTGTGCCATATGCAACCTCAATGCCAACATCGGCATAACCACCACTACTATCCCGCATAATCAGGTTGCCGCTAATGACCCCACTATTCCCCAACACATCTGCAACTGCAATGCCACCGCTGTGTATCAAATAATAGGTGTCATTACCACCATTGTCCTCCAGAGTATTGTTCACTATCTCAAAAGCTGCTACTCCAGTAAGCGCAATGCCCCAACCGTAACAATAGTAATCGCAAGCTGAGTGTCTGGCTATCACATTGTCACGAATCACCAAACTCCCCGGCTGGTTGTTGTAACCAAAGATGTTAATACCCACGCCGCCATTATCCTGAATCGTAGAACGCTCAATGAGAATGTCTGGCGGTTGTTCACTCGTAGGTTGAATGTAAATGCCATCCTCTCCAGCCCATTCCACTACACTATCCCGTAGTGTGAGATCACCTGGTGCATAAATACTGCCATACCCTCCCCCATAACGCACAGTAGTATATTGCAAATCTATATGGCTGTTAACTCTACCGGAGATTCCATACCACTCTCCTGCATAGGGCAATGTCGCTTCCCCATCTCCATTTGTATCACCTGCATACGTGTCATCCTGGTAAGAGGTAAAGACCACTGGTTGCGCCACTGTGCCTTGTGCAATCAATTGCCCATCGGTCCCGATGTTCAAGCTATGATATTGCAACTTGACGACAACCCCCGGTTCGAGCATCAACACATTACCATCACCTATGTATACATCACAATCAATGATCAGGTAGGGGCTGTGCGCTGACGTGAGAATCAGATTTTCGTAAATATATCCGCCATTGATAGTACAGAGATCACTGACCGCGACCTCATCCATCGCCGCTACGCCATCCGGGCCATAAATGTTATTGCTTTCATCCGTTTCCTGATTGGTGTTCAATGTGTCTACTTGCGCATAGAACGGATAGGTAAGCGGTTGTGTCAGGACAACGGAGGTTGTCAATGTGGTAACCTGCCCCACGGCCAGGCTGGGTACCATCCAGTAGCCGTCGCCGGTTTCGCCAGGGATCGGCGCTTCAAGGGGATCGCGGTACCAATCTACGCGAAACGAGCTCCCGGTTGCCAGATACCCCCGATTCTTAACCACTACTTGCAAAGTGGCGGCCTGATTGACGCGCGGGAACTCCGGATCGGTGGTAATGCGCACTACCATCAAATCGGGTTTGGGGACGTCCGCCGTAACGATGACCGGTCCGGTGATGTTGTTGGCTTCGTCGCGTTCGGCCACCGCGCCAATGCCGCCGCTGGCGGTATCTACCTGGGCATAAAAGGTATGGTCGCCGGGCACGGTAACCGTGACCAGGGTGGTCAACGTCACGACTTCGCCGGCGCGCAATCCATTCTGTTCCCAATACCCGTTCCCTAGTGTGGTCGAAATGGGAACCGCGCCTGGATTGCGATACCAATCCACACGGAAGGTCTCAGAAGTGTTGTTGTCACCCTGATTTTTTATTCCCACTTGTAAGATAAACCCGTAGCCAATCGTAGGGGTGGTGGGATCGGTCGCGATAGTCTGCACCACCAGATCCGGCATCGGTGTATGCACAGAGAGGATGTGAGGCCCACTGATATTGTTGGCCTCATTACTTTCAGAGATCACCTGACCCGTATCTACTTGTGTGTAGAGCGTGTGCGATCCGCCTTCAGTAAAGATAATCTCACGGGTAAGAATGGCCGAAGCACCTATAGCCAACCCTACCTGTTGCCAGGTGTGCCCGCCGGCCTCACCCGGCGCTGGAGGTAAGGCAGGATCAATATAAGCATTCACCTGGAATGTGTCGGTGATGTTGGCAATCCCTTGATTCTTGACTTGCACCGTTAGTGTACACGGTTGATTGAGCGTAGGCGTCAGCGGATCGGTAGCTATGTTTTGGACAATCAAATCGGCTAATGCCGTTTGCGCTGTAACCGTCATCGGGCCGGCTATGTTGTTGGTTTCATCGCTTTCCGCCACAGAGCCGAACGTATCCACTTGCGCCCACAGCGCATGGTCGCCCGGCGTGTTAAACCCCCCGTAATTGTAAACGAGCGTCTCTGAGGCGCCTGGCGCCAGGCTATTCTTAGCCCAAACATAATCCCCTAACTGCCCCGATACAGGCGGTGTAGCCGGGTCCACGTAAAGGTAGGTATAAAACGTGCCGCTGGCTGCTATACTACCCTGGTTGCGAATGGTCACAGAAACAGTCACAGGCTGGGTTGCGGTAGGATTCTCAGGAGAAACCTGAATTGCGTCCACCACCAGATCAACACCAGCACTCAGTGCATTCACCGTAACCGGATGCGTAGCCAGCAATGGCCCGCCACAAGGATTCGTTCCAGTTAAGGCCGCCATATATGTTCCCGGAGCAGAATAGGTATAGGTAGGTTGTACAGGCGTTCCACCTTGAACACCAGCGCCGCCAAAATTCCAGGTGTAGGTCAGCGGACGGGTAGCCCCAGCCGGCGTCGCGCTGGCAGCAAAGTGCATGGCCTGCCCTACATCTACCGGACTGTCCGAAGTGAAGTCTACGCCACTGATTGGAACACATACCCCCACATCCACAACGCTAACGGTGTCGGTGAAGGTTGCACTCCCACACCCATTGGCAATTGTCAACGTCACAGGATGCGTCCCTGTTGTGGCAAAAGTATAAGCCACCATCATAAAATCCCCAGCAGTGGGGCCCGCACCGAAGTCCCAGGTGTAGGTTAAAGGGCCAGTAGCATTAACGGGTGTCACGGTAGCTGTGAAGTGCATTGGCTGCCCCAATTCTACTGGCCCGTCGGAAACGAAAAATGCTTCCGTCACCGCCACACATCCCCCCGTCACCTGTAGCGTCGCCTGTGCCTGATGGCTCTTGCCGCCACCACTGCCGTTAACGGTCAAGAGATGGTCACCAGCAGGTGTATCTGTAGTGGTGGTCACGGTCAGTACAGCGTTTCCGGTCGGTGTGACCTGGGTGGCGCTCCATTGTGCGGTTGCGCCAGTGGGAAGGTCAGAAACGGAAAGAGTCACGGGCGCAGTAAAGCCATTCGTTGCCGTCAATACCACCGCATAGGTCACGGCATCGCCTGGGGCCACACTACGCGTGACTGGTGTAATCATCAGAACGAAGTCTGGTTGTGGCTGTCCCTGCACAATGATTCGGCCAGTGATATCCACGGCGCCACCCAAGTAATAGGGATAGTCTCCCATTGTACTGAAGGTATGTGTGAAGCGTTCACCGGGTGCGATATCACCGCTGCCCCAGTTGGTTGCTTGCGCGGCAGATGGGGCGGTGCCGGTCAACTTCATACTTCCTTGATTGCGCAGCACCAGGGGCAGGTAGATGAAATAGGGTGTTCCCCCGATAATGCGCTGCACCTGAGCTGTCTGATTGATCCATTCAACCGTATCTCCGGGTTGTATGGTGACCTGCGCCGGGTCGAAGCCTGTCGCGGTGATTGCCACCGTCGCCACGGCCTGAAGTAGCGCGTGGGCGGTTGTAGCCGGCGCGACAGCCGTGACGGGCCTTGCCGGTTGCGGTAAAAAAGACAACAACATCGTCAAAACCACTAAGAGATTTACGAAACGGTAACGCATTGTTGACCTCCGGGTTGGGTAAGATAGCGCCGACCTGGCAAAAATTGCCACTTCCAGTCGGGTAGGAATGAGTATAATCAAGGGACCACAAAAGGCAAATTTACATCACAAGATACATCGAAAGACACAAGGGAGCATACCACTTGCACGCAACAAAATATTTCATAGTATAGTTTAGCATTATTACGTGTATCTCCATGAACTCTACCACTTCTACCCAGTCATGTTATTCAAAAGGTAGCCACAGTCCGCCAGAACCCCCACTATTCCGCCCAATAAGGAGCAAAACCATGACTCTTCCCGATGAAGCCTGTCTTGAAGTGTTGATCGAACGTTGCCAACGGGAAACGGTGCAATATCGCCAACCGCAGCCTTCCCTGATAGGCTACTGCCTGGAGCTTTTCCGTCGCGCCATTGTTGAGGGGTCCCAAGCGGCGTGGCAGGCAGTTTACGAACAGTATCGTGGGCAGATGGCCCGCTGGGCCAGGGCGGATCCAGATAAGGCCGAGGATATTGTTCAGAGCGCGTTGGAAAAGTTCGTGCGACGGATGACGCCTGACCGGTTCACACGGTTTACTGGCGTAGCGCACATTCTGGCTTATCTCGAACGTTGTATCCGCTCGGTCCGGATTGACCGCCAACGGCAAGAAGCGCGGGAAAGTGCCGCTTGCGACTACTTGCAAACCGACTTCAGAGAAAACGATCCCGTGCGAATTGCCGATGAGCGCATAGAAAACACGGAATGTGCCAGGTATATCTATAGCCGCCTGCATGACGATCAGGAACGCGCCGTAGTGCGGCTGAATCTGGAGCTAGATCTCAAACCCGCCGAAATTGCCCGGCTCTATCCGCAGTTATTCCCTACGACGGCGGATGTTCACCGGATCCGGGAAAGAGTGATCCGTCGCCTGGCCGATGACCCGGTGCTGCAAAAATACCGGGATGACAACTGATCTCGGAAAACACTCCTGAAAAACGTTTCTCATGATAAGAGGCGAACTATGATGACATGTATTGATCCTTACGAACTGGAAGAAGGCGCTTTGAGCGCGTTTTTGGAGGATGGCGCCGACGCCCGCGTGGCGGCGCATCTGGCCCGCTGTCCCTATTGTGCGGCGCGCGTAGCGGCCTACCGGCTGACATTGGCGCGCTTGAAAACGCAACTTTACCGCCGCGCCTGTCCCCCCGCGGAGATACTGGCGCTCTATCAACTGGCCCTCGCCACGCCAGCCGAGCGGTTAACGATCGCCGCGCATGTGCGGGAATGTCCGCATTGCCGGCGCGAATTGGATGAATTGGCGCGAGACGCTGTGTCCCCCTCTTTGCTTGACCGCCTGCGGCAGGGAGTGGATGTGCTGGTTGCGGCTTTCGTACCTGCGCCGCGCCTGCAAGCGGCGCCGCAGCGCGGGGAAACGCCTCCCTTGCTCCGTTTCCGCGTGGGCGACCTGGAAATTCACCTCAGTCAACAGTCGGGACATGAGTTGGGGCAGCGCACGTTGTTGGGGCGTTTGTGGTCTATGACCACGGGCGCGCCGCCAGAGCCGGGGACGGAAGTCTGGTTATGGCGCGCGGACGAGGCCTGGGCGGCAGTCGTCGAAGCGGATGGGACGTTCACTTTTGACGATGTGGAACCGGGGCGGTATAGCCTCGGTTTGGAATGGCAGGGGGCCGCGGCGGCAATCCCGGAGGTAGAAATTGTATGAACTCGCCAGAACTATGGGAGTCCTTTTTGTCCTTGCCGACTGGCGCGGCGCAAGATGCATGGCTGGCGGCGCAACCGGCGCCCCTGCCCCTGGAATTTTTCGAGAAGTTGAAGACGCATACGGACGCCTTATTGCTGGAAACCCCGCAAACCGCTTTGCAGATTGCAGAGGCCGTCTGTCATGCGGCCTCTTTTGCAGCTACCCCGCTGGCCTCAGCCCTGGCCTGCTGGGCGCGGGGGAATGTTTATATCCACCTGGCGGAATATACGTCAGCCCTGACCGACTACACCCAGGCCATTCAGGTGTACCAGGCGCTGCCGGCGTCCTATCCCTTAGAAATTGCCCGGTTGCAGGTCAATATGATCACCCCTCTCAAAAACCTAGGACGCTATGCAGAGGCATTGACGCTGGCCGACGCCGCGCGAAATGGGTTGCAACCGTGGGGGGGCAGCCCCGCTATGGCGACATTGGAAATGAACGTCGGCAGTGTCTATCGCCTGCTGGGGCGTTACCCTGAAGCACTGGCCGCCTATGAACGCGGGCGGGCGACCTTTGCCGCTTTAGGGAACGCGACGCAGGTGGCGCAGATGGACGTCAACCGCGCGCGGACACTGGTCTGCATGGATCGGTTTACCGAGGCGGAGACGCTCTTCCAGGCGGCGCGGCAGGTCTTGAGCGCGCTGGATAAGCGTTTGTCGGTCGCGCGGATTGACCTGAATCTGGCGACGCTGCTCTCCCGGCAGGGATGTCACCGGCAGGCGTTGGAACTCTACCAACAAGCGCGCGCCGCTTTCACGGCGCTTGGCGATGAGACTGACGCCGCCGTGGCCGATCTTTACCGCACCTACGACACCCTGGCCCTTAACCTGTTGCCCGAAACTCTGGATTGGGCGGCTGCGGCCCAGGCGACGTTTGCACAGCGCGCTATGCCGCGCTATGCCGCGCTGGCGCTGGCCAACGGCGCGGTCGCGGCGCGCAAATTCGGCCGCTACCGGGAAGCGTTGGCGGCGCTGGATCAGGCGCGCGCTATTTTTAGCGACCTCGCGGCACCTTTAGAAGTAGCGCGGCTCGATTTGGAACGGGTCGGCTGTTTGCAGGCGTTGGGGGAAACGCCGACGGCGATTGCCGTTGCGACCGCCGCCGGCGGCGTCTTGGGCGACTTTCCTTTCCAGGCCGCGCAGGCGCAGTTGGCGCTGGCCGCCGCATTGTTGGCTGCGGGGCAGTGGGATGCCAGCGCCGCCGCATACACGGCCGCCGCCGTCGCGTTACAGGCAATGCCTTCCCTCGCCTGGCGCGCTCACGATGGATTGGGCCAGCTTGCGCAGGCGAGCGGCCGCCTGCCGGCCGCCTGTGCCCATTATGAGCAGGCCATTGCGTGTATTGAGACCGCCGAAGAGACGTTGGAGCTGGCCGAGTTTCGCGCCGGCTTCCTGGATGACAAACTGGCGGTGTACCGGCGGGCGGTGGAAGTAGCGCTGGCGCTGGCCGATCATGAGGCGGCTTTTGCACTGGTAGAACGCTCCAAAACTGGCGTATGGCGCGATGCGTTGAGTGCAGACGCCGGCGATCGATCAGAGACGGAATCCCTGGCCGAATTGCGGCGGCAATGGCACTGGTTGTACCAACGCCTGACCCGGCTGGAGGAAGAGCCGGAGACAGAAGCCAACCCGGCCCAGCGTCTCGAACAGCAACGCACGGCGGCCGCGCACTGGCAAGCCCTGCGCGGCGTAGAACAGGCGCTTATGCAGGCGCATCGGCAGGGCCATAGGGCCCTGGCGCGGCGCGCCGGACTTTCTCTGGAAGCGGCGCGCCAGCGAGTCCCCGCCCAAGGCGTGTTGCTCGACTACTATTGCGCGCCGGAGGCTCTTTACGTCTTCATCATCCAACATGCCGACGTCCAAGCGGTGACGCTGCCGGGGACGCTCCGCGATGTGGAGCGGCTGATTGGCCGGTGGCGGTTCAATCTGGACAGCGCGCGGCTGGGCCTGTTGGATGGCCGCCCGGTTTTGGGGCTGGCGGAGGAGGCCAATGGGGTATTGCGTGACTTATACCGGCTGCTGGTTGCGCCCCTGCGCTCCTACCTGCCGGCGGACGCCGCGGTATGGGTCATGCCCCATGCCGAATTATGGAAGGTTCCCTTTGCCGCATTACACGACGGCGCGCATTACTGGGTAGAGACGACGCCTCTGGCCTGTTTGCCGGGCCTGCTGCCTGCCGCGTCGCCGCAGCACGCGCCCGCGCCAACCGCCACTGCGCCGCTTGTGGTGGGCTATTCGGACCAGGGCCGCCTGACTCACGCGCTCTATGAGGCGCGGGCGGTAGCTGCGGTATTGGGGAATAGCACCCTGTTGTTGGAAGGCGATGCAACTCTGGCGCGCTTGCAGGCGCAAGTGTCAACCGCGTCCTTGTTGCACCTGGCAACCCATGGCGTCTTTCGCGCCGACGCTCCGTCATTTTCGGCGCTGCATCTGGCCGATGGCTCATTAACGGCGGAAACCCTGGAAACGTGGCGTTTGCCTGCGGTGGACCTGGTGACGTTGAGCGCGTGTGAAACGGGCGTCAGCCTGAACCGGGGCAGCGACTTGTTAGGACTGGCGCGCGGCTTTTGGCGCGCCGGCGCGCGGCGGTTGCTGGTAAGCCAATGGGCAGTGGACGACGTCTCCACCGCCGAATTGATGGTGTATTTCTACCGGGAATGGCGCGCGGGCCAGTCAGCGGCGCACGCCCTGCGCCTGGCCCAGATCGCCACGCTGCAAAAGTACCGGCATCCTTTTTATTGGGCCGGTTTTATGGTGATGGAAGTCATGTGATGAAAACTCATCTCGGAAAACGGCGACGCGGAGCGTTTCTATTTATGGAGCGCCGAGATAAGCTGATGTTGTGTCTGTGATAGGAGGCTAAACGTGAAAATGTCAGCAAGTACCCCCCGTTTCAGGTTGATCCTGGCCGTCATTCTGGCGGCGATTGGACTATGGGCCGGCGGTCTGCCGGTGACAGCTCAGACGGGGATTCCTTATCCCCCCTTACCCCTTGGTTGTTCCGCTATTCCTGGGGGAGCGACGCTCTGCGCGCTGGGATATGTGTACTATGACGCTGCGCCGGTCGCGGGGGCGGCAGTGACGATAGAGAGTCCTTACGGAATCTGGAACACGACAACGGCGGCTGGCCCCCTGAGCGCCTATTCTTATTACCAGGCCGACTTGGGCAGCGCCGATTTGCTGGCGTCGCCCGGCGACTGGATCACGGTTACCGTTGCTTACAACGGCAGCAGTGCCCAAACCGTCTACCAGGTAGCGCCAGGCGGACAGCAGGTGGATGGCGTGCTTTATAGCGCCTGGTGGGATGTTCACTATACGGCCAGGCGGTCCATCACCATCGCCAATCAAATGGGGCTGACCGTCCCGGCTGGGTATCCGGTCCATTTGCACTTTGATACCTCAACGTCTCCGACTGCGGCCGAATTATATGCTGATTCACTGGCAGCAATCAAAGGAGACGATGTGCGGGTAGTGTGCGCCACTGAACTCGACCGCCTCATGACTCATTTTTCAGCAACCACCATTGATATCTGGTTCGCCTTGCCGACTACGCTGCCAGGAGGCGGCACTATGACTGAGTGCGCCTTGTATTATGGCTACACCGGCAGCGTCAATCCGCCGGCAAACCCCGACAATGTATACCAGGCCGTCACGGCGGACGCCAACACGCAAATACTCTACCACTTTGCTGAAGGAACGGGGACAACAGCGGTGGATAGCGCCGGGAATTACCATGCGACATTGGGCGCCGGGGTGGAGCGGGTTGCGGGACGCTTTGGCTATGGCGTCCAAACCACCCAGGGAACCAGTGGGATTGTGTCGGTCAACACGAGTTCACTGAATCTGGCCAGCGGAATTACGCTGGAAGCCTGGGTCTATCGCACCAACTACAACGGCATCCTGGCCGGTAAGAGTTGCGGTGGCTGTGCCAGCGGCTGGACGCTGGTGTTTGGCCTGAACCAGAACAATAACAGCCAGTTGCAGTGGGAAGGGTTGGGAACCGGCCCGACTTACAGCGATTATGCTCCGGCTCCGGTTTTAAACGCCTGGCATCACCTCGCCGTCACTTACGACTATGCTGCGGTGCGTTTCTTTGTGGATGGGACATTGGTGCGGACTGTCAGCAAGAGCGGGCAAAATACCGATGCGAATACGCTATTGCGTATCGGCTCGTGGGATTCGGATATCGCCGATTTGAGCGGTATTATCAGCGAGTTTCGCATCTCGAATGTGGCGCGGACTTCTTTTCCCTATGCGCGGATAACGACCGACCCTGCTGTGAGTGTTGCAGGGGAAGGACAGTTGGTCACTCGCCCCATCGTCACTTTCAATACCGTTTATCCATCGCCGGCATCCCACGAAAGTGATGGGGTTACTTTTCGTGGGATGGCGTTTCCCGATGCAACCGGCGCTCCTATCGCTACGTATGTCTGGCGCTCTGGCGCTACGGTGTTGAGCACCCAGGCCAGTTTTACCCGCACAGCTTCCAGCTTTACCCCGGGCGCTCACATTATCTACTTCAAAGCTCGAGATGATACCCTCCCATGGTCTGAGGAAGTTTCCCGCACGCTGGTCATCAGCGCGCCCCAGGCCGCGCCGACGGCGACGATTGTCTCAATGACACCCAATCCGGCCATGTGGGGTCAGGATGGCATTACGTTTGCCGGCGCGGGGACGCCCAATGGCGACGCCGCGAGCATCGCGGCCTATCGCTGGTGGTCGTCGCTGAACGGCGAACTCTCTGCCCAGCCGGTTTTCTCCATGCCGACCGCCTCCCTGCTCACGGGAACGCACACGATTTCTTTCACCGTGCAGGATGACCTGGGACAATGGTCGCCGGCCGCCACACGTCCTTTGACCGTCGCGCCGGCGCTCGACACCACCTGGACGTTTATTTTGTACCTGGACGGCGACAACAACCTCCAGACAGAGTTCCAGCGCGCTAAGGTCAATCTGGAGGCGCTGGCGGCCAATCCCCAAATCCAGATTGTAGTGTTGCTGGACGGCCGGGGGCGCAACGACACCTGGCGCTATCTGATCCAACCAGAGGGCGTTTATACCGAAGGGGTAAACCGCTGGACATTGGGCGAACAGAATATGGGCGCGGCGCAGACATTGGTGAACTTTGTAAGCTGGGCGCGGAGCAACTATCCGGCGCAGCACTACTACCTGGCCGTCGCCAATCACGGGCGGGGAACGGAAGGGATTGCCTGGGACGACACGAACCATGATCACCTGGATACCGTTGAACTGCAAACGGCCCTGCGTACTGCCACCAACAACGGAGCAGCCAAACTGGACATCGTGCATTACGACGCCTGCCTGATGGCGATGCTGGAAAACGCCTACCAGATCCGCGCCTTTGCCGATTACCTGATCGCCTCGGAAAACCTGGGGTGGAGTGCGTTTGCGTACGCTGCTTATGTGAGTCTGGCGACGAGCGCCGGTTCCCCAGGCGATCTGGCGGCCGGCATTGCCGCCGCCTACCATCAAGCAGTGGCAGATTACCCGGACACGATTTCAGTGCTTGACCTGCGCCAGGTCACGGCGGTCAAAAACGCCGCCAGCGCCCTGGGCAGCGCATTGAGAGACTATGTCCTGGCCCACGGGAGCGCGGCGCGTAACCTCCTGTTGGCGCTGCGCAACGACGAGATCCAGAAGTTCGATTCGCGCGGCTATTACGAGATCAATGCGCGGGATGAATACGTGGATTTGTATGACCTGGCATTGAAGCTACCGTCCCACATCACTGACACGGCTGTGATTTCGGCGGCCCAGGGCGTGCGTGACCGCATCGGCGGCGCCACGCCGCTGGTGATTGCTGAACATCATCGCAGTGGGGTGGCTTTCGATTTGCAAGGGTTTCCTCATTATTGGAATTTGGAAGGCGCGCACGGCGTATCCCTCTATTTTCCACCGGGCCCTGGCGGCTGGGGATACGCCGACTATATTGGGGGCGAGTTGTTTGATTTCACTGAAGATTCCACATGGGACGAGTTTTTGACGGCCTTTATGGCTCTGCTGCTGGCGGATGACCCCATCCAACCTACCCTGCCACCGATGTTGCCGCTCACTGCGCCAGAACCCCTGCCCCACGATTGTGAGGGGGTGACGCCACCGGGCGTTACGCCGCCCACCTGCTGCGTGTTTGGCTACGTGTACTTCGAGGGCTTTCCTGTGTTAAGCGCCACAGTGACGGTCGCCAGCGCCGGGGGCGCCCTCTCCCTAGCGACCGACTACGGCGCGGCCAGCGATTATCCTTACTATGGCGCCGACCTGAGTTCGGCGCCGGTGGACGTCATCCCCGGCGAATGGATCACCGTGACGGCCAGCTACGCCGGCCGCAGCGCCAGCGTCGCTTATCAGGTAGTGGCCGGCGGCCAGCACGTAGACGTGGTCTTGCCGACTCCCTGGCTCTGGGGCGATGGCAGCGACGGCGACGTGACCGTGACGGGGGTAACTTACAGCGACGACGTCCGGGCGGCCCTGAACGCGGACGCCCTGGCCGGGCAACCGGAGCTCCAGGTGGACGGCGCGGCCGGTTTCCAGCCGGGGCAAGAGGTACTCATCATTCAGATGCAAGGCTTGAGCGCCGGCGTCTATGAAACCGGCGTCATCGCCGCGGTTGACGCCGACATCCTGTCCCTGCAAACACCCTTACAGTCTTCGTACTACGCCGCTTTTGGAGAACGCGCGCAAGTGATCCGCATCCCCCATTATCGCCAGCTCACCATCGCCGACGGGGGACGCCTCACGGCGCATCCCTGGGCGCAGGGAACCGGCGGCGTCATCGTTTTCAGAGCTTACACGCTGACCGTGCAGGAAGGCGGCCGCCTGGATGCGAACGGCCAGGGGTTTGCCGGCGGCGCGGGCAATACCGACCTCGCTCAGTATGGTTGGACCGGCGAGAGCTATCTGGGCGCACCCCTTCAGCAGCGCCTGCCCAACGGCGGCGGCGGGGGCGGCGGCGGAGAGCTGGCGGCGGGCTCCGGCGGCGGCGGGGGCTACCTCGCTGGGGGCGCGGGAAGTTATAGGATGGATCCCTATGAGAGCGGCAGCGCCGGCCAAGACCCAGGCTCGGGTGATTTGCTCGCGGAATTCTATCTGGGGTCTGGCGGCGGAGGAGCGACGGCTTCCGGCGTAGCCGGCGGCGCCGGGGGGCGCGGCGGTGGCGCAATGTTGCTCTTTGCCGAAACGCTAACGCTCAGCGGCGTCATAGAGGCCAACGGCGACCCCGGCCTGGTGAATGGCAGTTTGGGCGGCGGTGGCGGCTCTGGCGGCGCGATCCGGCTGGTTGGCCGGCAAATCGCGCTGGGCACCGACCAACTATGCGCCCACGGCGGGAACGGCGGCTACGGCGCCGAAGGCCGCAACGGCGGCGCTGGCAGCGCCGGGCGTATTCGCCTCGAGTACTACGATACGCTAGAGGGTACGCCCTGTGCCTCCATGCCGACCAGCAGCGCAGCCTTTTTCGGCCGGCCGATTGCGACGATTCATTCTATCCTCCCCAACCCGGCAGAATGGGGACGGGATGCCCTCACCTTCCGCGGCAGCGGGGTGGATAGCGACGAAGGCGGCGCGCCGGCGGTCGCTTACCGCTGGCAATCCAGCCTGAACGGCGATATCGGCGCGCAGGCCACCTTCACCCTGCCGGCCGTCGCTCTGACGCCCGGAACGCACCTCATCTCGTTGACGGTGCAGGATAGGGTAGGGAACTGGTCCCCCACCGTTGCCCGTATCCTGGAAATTAGCGGGACGCTGATACCGCCCACGGCGACGATAACCAGCATCACGCCGAACCCGGCGCTGTGGGGTCGGGATGTCATCACGTTTGCCGGCGCGGGAACGCCCAATGGCAGCGCCACACGCATCACCGCATACCGTTGGGAATCGTCGTTGCAGGGGCTATTGTCCGAGCAGGTCACATTCACTATATCCGCCGCATCGCTCCTGACAGGCGTTCACACCATCTCCTTTACCGTGCAAGACGACCTGGGCGCCTGGACGACGCCGGTCACAGAAACCCTGGAGGTAACGCTGCTTCACATCCCGCCTACGGCGACGGTCTCAATGACACCCAATCCGGCGCGTCCAGACGATGTCATTACCTTTGTGGGTCAGGGAATACCCAACGGCAGCGCGACGCGCATCGTAACTTATCAGTGGTGGTCGTCACAAAATGGCCTGCTCTCCACCCAGAACGTCTTTACCCGGCCGGCAGCGGCCCTGACGCCAGGGACCCATGTTATCTCACTCACCGTTGAGGATGATTTGGGGCAGTGGGCGGCAGTCACAGACACGTTGGAAGTGAAAGTAGCCCTTCCACCCACAGCGACGATCACCGACATTACGCCCAACCCGGCGCGGTGGGGCCGGGATGTCATCACGTTTGCCGGCGCGGGAACGCCTAACGGCGAGGCGACGCACATTGTCGCGCATCAGTGGTGGTCGTCGTTGAATGGGCGATTGTCGGAGCAGGCCATCTTCTCCATATCGGCCGCGTCACTGCTGACAGGCACCCATACTATGTCGTTCACGGTGCAGGATGACTTGGGAAACTGGTCTGTGCCCGTCACAGAAACCCTGGTTGTGGATTGGTTACGCCTTTCACCCACCGCGACGATTACCTTAATGACGCCCAATCCGGCGCATCCCGGCGATGTGATCGCTTTTGCCGGCGGGGGAACACCCAATGGCAGCGCGGCGGAGATTGTCGCCTATCGGTGGGAATCGTCACTCAGTGGGCTGCTCTCAACGCGGGCGGCTTTCACCTTATCGGCGACTTCTCTGGTCAGTGGAACGGTGGTGTTGCCAGCCACGGCTTACTTGCCGTTGGGACGGCACATCATCTCTTTCACGGTGCAGGATAATTTGGGCGTCTGGTCCGACGCCGCTGTTCAGAGGTTGGAGATACGGCGGGAGTGCAAGGTGTATTTGCCGTTGGTGGTGAGGGAATAGGAGAAAGTTGAATATACTATCAGTCACAGTGAAAGGAGATGAAGAAATGAAACTATCAGTGCTTACCAATGTTTTTTGGCGTATTTTTGTTCACCGTTTATTATCTGTACTGATTGTTGGGTATTTGCTAGTTCCCAATGTTAACTCTGGCAAGATACCGACAGTGCAAGCATGGCAGGAAGTATCTCCTGAATGTAAGACTTATACAGATCAAGTTTATGGTTTTTCAATCTGCTATCCGGATAGATGGAACATCATTCCAGCAAATGAAGAACCAGCAAGTCAAACGCTTCTATTGCCTAAGCACTCCGGTGTTAACGGGACTTATGAAGCGATCATCGAATTTGGAGTTTTCATATTTGACCGTGATCCTTCAACCCCTCTGGAACAGTGGAGTGCCCTTTCTTCATCTTTGCGCAACTCGTTTGTCGAACAGTATCCAACCAAACTCAATCAAGAATCGGTTCTCGTTCAGAAATTTGATGCCTTGGAGTGGCCTACAATTCGCGTATATATCCCTAGAGGAAGTAAGGTTTATTTTGCTGATTTTGGGCCAGTAGGATCTTCTCTAGAACAGGATTTCTGGAAAATATTGGAAACATTTTCCTTTATTGCTCCGTATGATGTTACCCAGCCTATTCATCATCATATCTATACCGAAAAACCTCGTCTTGAATACCACATTACTTCTCCTCAAAGTGAACCGCCTTCTGATATGAGTTTACCTTTTGCTGGGGATACTCCGATAACTCAAGGACCAGGTGGAAGTTACAGTCACCATTGTCCTGGATCAGGTTACAACTATACAGTTGATTGCGAAGCCATAGATTTTTATTTATCTAATGGCACGCGTGTATATGCACCTGCTGACGGTATTTGGGTCTTCGAGCAACGTGCTGATGCTTATGGCAATACCGCGTATATTTTTCATGCCAATGGGACTGAAACCTGGCTTGCTCACCTGAGTTCAACATGGGGATATCAGGATGGCCTTGCAATAAGACAAGGTCACTGGGTCGGACGTTCAGGCCGAGGAGGAACAGGTGATCACCTTCATATGATGACTCTAACATGCGATCCATATCATCGCCCCGTCACAAATTGCACATCCCTGCCAATAGATTGGTTACAAGGGATAAAATGGAATAATCCAGATAATAAAGGCAACGGAGGAGGTATGGCCTATGGGCCACCAGCATTGTTCTGGGATACCAAAGATGCAACATCAGCTTCTGAGGTCTCTTATCTTTTTGCCCGCGGTTTTGAAAATTTGGATACTATACCTCTTGGCCAAGATACTGCCCGATTCCTTCGTATTGGCAAAGGGTGGATCGCATTATTGTACAAAGATTTGAACTACACTGGTAGTGTACGCCAATTTGACTATTCAGGAGAATTGGGCGACTTTTCCGGTCAAGTTTCTTCGATCAAAGTGAATTATTCTGCTTGTCCTGTATTGCAGACCGAAAGCCAATTCCGGCCTTTCTATGCCCCGCCCATGTGCGTGCCTCCTCCAACTTTTGTTAATGACGATGTCGCCTTTATTTCTCATGTAACCTACCCTGAGAATTCAGTAGTACCCCCCAACCAACTCCTGATCAAAACTTGGCGCGTCCGCAACACTGGCGTCACCTCCTGGGGCGGAGGCTACCAACTGGCCTTCGTCGGCGGGGAGCAGATGAACGCCCCCAGCGCGGTAGATATCCCCGCCACGCCGCCTGGTCAGGAAGTGGATCTGAGCATTGCCTTGACTGCCCCCGAAACCGGCGGGGAATACGCCGGTTACTGGCAATTACGCAACCCCCAGGGCACGTACTTCGGTCCCCGGCTGTGGGCGCAGATCAACGTGCAGGGCGCGGGGGCGCACATCCCTGTATTCACTGCGGACCCGCCTTCGCCGGCCGATACCGACCGCGTGCATGTCTATGCCCGTGTGGAAGGCCTCCCCAACTTCCGCGCTATACGACTTCTGGTTGACGGCGAGTCCAAGGGTGAAACGAGCGTGCTGAAACTTGACTATGACTGGAATTGGGACACGAGCGGCTACGCAGCCGGCGATCACAGCCTCGTAGTCGAAGTCGCCGACCAGACGGATACTTCGTGGAGCCGGCCGGAGCGCCGCAGCCTGATTTACACCTTGCAAGGGACGGCCGGCAGCGTCAACCACGCGCCCCAGCGTCCCAACCCTGCCAGCCCCTACGACTGGTACGTGTACTATTCCGGCAACACGGCGACGCTATGCGCGCAGGCCAACGGCGACCCCGACGGCGACGCCATCACCGACTACTACTTCGACGTATTCGAGAGCGCCGAATTGTGGAACAGCGGGTGGGTGGGGGACAACTGCGTGACCACGAGCGCGTTAGGGCCATACAACTACCAGTGGCGGGTCAAGGTGCGCGACGCCGGCGGCGCAGAGAGCGATTGGAGCGACGCCTGGCATTTCACGCTGGTGAATCCCAGCTTGAGCATCACCGAGTTGTATTGCCAGCCATTGGATGGCAACAGCGAGCAGGTCAGAATCCGCGCCTGTACCGCCGGGCAAGGCGGCGTGGGTATCACGATGCGGGTGAAGGTGAACGACGCCAGCGATGGATCGGAGAATGGCGAGTGGCGCACCATCAAAGAATTGGGCGTGTACTGTTTCAACGAGACCGACGCGCCGGTTTGGAACACTCTGGACTACGGCGACGGGCCGCATCTGGTGCGGGTAGAGGCGCACGGGGCAGACGCTTCCTGGAACGGCGCGGCGGCCCGGCAAACAACCTGTACATTGCCGCACCGCCGGCCGGATAGCACAGCCCTTTTGTCCCCCGTCCCCCCATCGAGGGATATCCGCGAGGCCATCTACCTGAACACGCGCACACTGACCTTCCGCTGGGCGCCGACCCTGCGCGCCAGCAGCTACACCCTCCACATTGGCACGACGCCCTCGCCGCGAGAATCCGCCGCGCCGGTCTTCCGCCAGGAGTTTGACAGCAGTGTGACCGAACACACCATCACGCTCGATCAAGACTACCCCACGCTTTACTGGCAGGTTTCGACGACCAATGATGCGGGGAACAACGCCTCTGGGGATCAACTTTTCGGCATAGATGCAACATCCCCGACATGTGCGGTGCAGCCGCTTCCCGGCGTCGTTTACGAGAGCGTTTTCCAGGTCAGTTGGACCGGCACGGACGACTTGTCCGGCGTGCGCGCCTTTGATATTCAATACCGGGATTCCGGCCGCGACGATTGGCAGGACTGGCTAAACGACAGTCCGGCGGCCCCTCCCTATGCCTTGTTCACCGGTAAGCCGGGACACACCTACGCCTTCCGCTGCCGCGCTGCCGACAACGCCTTCAATACCGGCGACTATCCAGAGAACGCCGATACGGTCGTCACGGTAGACCCCACCGCGCGCCCGCCGGCGCCGTGGTGGAATGAGGCGTACACGCTCAAGCGGTACATCACGCTTCTGAATGGGATGCCCGCCGTCGCCGTGCCGGTCGGCTATCCGGTCCATCTGCACTTTGACGGCGGCACCAGCCCCACGGCGGCGGAACTTTACGCGGCGTCGCAGTCCACCCCCAGGTGCGATGACCTGCGCGTCGTTGTAAACGACACCACCGAACTGGATCGCGTGGTGCAGACCTGTTCCGACAGCGCCATAGACCTCTGGTTCCGCGCACAAGCCAGCATCCCCGGCGGCGCCTCCGATGGGACGACGCACCAACTGTACTACGGCAATCCCGCGCCGGGCGCGCCGCCAGGTAACCCCAACCAGGTCTGGTATCCCTACGCCGAGGGCGACACGGCCTACCTGTACTTCTTCCAGGAGGGCAGCGGCGCTACCGCGTATGACGCCAGCGGCAACGCCCGCGATTGCAGCATAGATTCCTCTGTGGAATGGGGAGAGGCCAAGTTCGGACATGGCCTGCGGTTCAACCGCCCTTATGGCGGCGATAGGCTCTCGTTGACGTGCGGCGCAGCCGTGCTGTCCGCTTTCACGATTGAATTCTGGTTCAACCCAGACCTGGATGGCGACGGGCGCATTGCCGGCCAGATCAAAGGGGGGGTGGGACTGAACTGGCTGCTGCAAAGTTTTGAAGGCCGAATTCGTCTTGATGTCTGGCCCTGTACGACATGCGGCTCGGCCGAAGTGCGGAGCAATTTCTACCTGCGCGATGCCCAATACGCCGGCAAATGGAACCACATTGCCGTCACTTTCAACGGCGGCAATGAGGTCAAGTTCTATATCAACGGCGCGTTGGATTCCACGAAGTATTTCCCATCGAGCGGATTGACCCAGCACAATATCCCCCTGGAGATTGGCTCGGTCGAGGGGGGGACGCAAATCAAGGCCAGCCTCGGCGCGTTCCGAATTTCCAACGGGGTCAAGACCGATTTCCCCTATGGCGCCTTCGCCGCCATTACCAGCGAGCCAACGCTGGCGGCTGGCGACCCTGTCGCGCGGCCCATCAGCGGCGCGGCTGACCTGGCCTTGCTCAGTGTGGACAGTTATCCCAGTCCCGCCGGCGGATTGCTGGTACAGGCCGTCGTCCAGAACCAGGGGAATCTGGACACGCGAAACGGCTTCTACACCGACCTGTATGTGGATCACCTGCCCACCGGCGGCGATACCACCCATAGCCTGCGCTTCTGGGTGAATGAACCGATTGCAGCCGGCGCGCTGCTCACCTTGACCACGACGCTAACTGACATCACACCGGCTGGAAACGCGCGCCATAGCGCGCTCGCGCCGGGCGCCGAAGTCACCGGCACGCTCTACACCCAGGCGGATTCCGGCAGCGCCATTATCGAACCGGATGACCAGAACAACATCTCGGCGGGAACCGAGATCTGCCTGGCGGCGGCCGACGCCTACGAAGGCGACGATACGACGGCAACCGCCACACCTTTCGTGCTAGATGTGGCGCAGGATCACAACTTTGACAAACTTTCCGACCAGGACTGGTTCCGCTTTGAGGCGCAGGCCGGAATCACCTATACCATCGCCACCTTTGACCTCGGCGGCGGCGCAGACACTTATCTGTATCTTTACGACACTGACGGCGCGACGCTCCTGGCCGCCAACGACGATTACAGCGACTCATTGGCGTCCTTCCTGGAATGGCGCGCGCCGCTCGCCGGGACGTATTACGTGCAGGCGCAGCACTGGAATCCCAATGTCGGCGGCTGTGGGACGCGCTATGCGTTGGTACTGCACGAAAAGCAATCCCCCCCACAACCGACGAGAGTTTACCTCCCCATGATCCTGCGCGCCTACATACCCGGAGTGACGCCCACGACGCTCACCGTGTATTCCAGCCCCTCTGACGGCGAAATTATGGCCCTCGAGTGCGCTTCCTGGGCCGAATGCCGGGATGCGACGCAGGGCAGCATGTCTGCCGATTATCCCCAGGCCACCATCGCCGCGACGTACTTTTCAGGAACCTACACTATCAAGCGGGTCTTCCTGTACTTTGATACCTCGGCCGTGCCAGCTTCGGCGACGATCCAGGCCGCAACGTTGCATTTCTACGCCGGACCTTACCTCAATGGGCCGGATCAACGTGTCCACGTTGTCCAATCCTACCAGAACGATCCCTTGAGCGATACCGACTTTGGCGCGCTGACGTTTACTTCCGGCGGCTTCGCCGATCTCGCGGCGGAGACCTGGATGGAAATCCCTTTGAACGCTGGTGGGCAAGCGTGGGTGGTGCCCGACGGCGTGACCCGACTCGCATTGATCCACAATCTGGACCTGACCAACAGCGCACCGACGGATGATAACAACGCGGTGGTATCGCTGACCGAAGATGGGGAACACCGGCCCTATTTAACGGTGGAATATGTGACGCCATAGGCTCCTTTTCTGCCGGGGAGCAACGGCACTCGCGTTGCTCCCCGGCAGAGTGATGGTTTTTGCTCGAGCAGTGACAATTATATTCAACGAATGGAGGGATACATGAACAAGCGACTGAAACAATTGAATGGAGTGCTGGTGCTGGTATTGCTTTTGAGCAACTTCTTACCCGGTATGTCTGCTGGCCTGCCGCGCGCCGCGTCGGCCTACGACCCGCCGCCCTCGGCTACGGTCGCGCCGCCGTTGACGCCGGCGGCTCCCACGGTGAACCGTCCGGTGGTGAAGACTCCGCCCGCGCCGGATGATCTGTCGCCGGAAGCGGAACGGGCGCGGGTGGAGCAAGCAGCGCAGGTTGTGTTGGACAAATATGCGGCTTACTACGGCCCGCGCTATCAAATGGCCGTGAGTGAAGTGGTTGTAAAAGACGACTGGGCTTACGCGGTAGCGACATCTTCAGACAGCGCAGACGAACCGCTGTATATATTGGCCAGCCGCGATCCTGGCGGGATTTGGCAAACGCAAATGCCGGACACTGGAGGCTCTTATCTGCAATGGCTCACGGAAATTCCGTCAATACTGCTGTCTGCAATAGAAAAGAACAACCTGCGCCGCGCCGCCGAGGATATAATGGCCCGACGACAAGCTGTAGCGCCTTTGCCGACGCAACAACCTGCGCCTATCTCCAAATCGCCAGTTGAGCCAACGCCGACGCCGACGCCGATGATTATGCAACCTGGTTATGACTCACCGGAACAGGCGATTGAGGCAGCGGTGAAGCAGTATCGCCAAAGCCTCGATATCGACGCCGAGGTATCCGGGGAAGTGATTGTGAATGGGAAATGGGCATATACTGAAGTCACATTGCAGGGCGAGGTTTCACGTTTAACTGCCTATCAGGGAATACATAAAAAGTGGTATATAGTGCCAGTTCCTGGCGATAGTACAATCTCTTCTAATGCAACTTGGATGGACACTCAACCCGTAAACAAGAATGAGGCTCCGGCTTCAACTGCGATGACCGTAACATCCCCGTTCGAGAATTTAAATGCTTTGATCCTTGTTGATCCTGATAGTGAATTGGCCAAGACTCTGGAAGAAAAAATACGAACTCTGGGTGGGGAAGCGGGTATTGTTTTTGCACCCGGAGCCGTATTGGCCGAGTTGTCACCAACTAACGATACCCGTTTACTAACAATGCCAGGTGTTCAGGCTGTTCATCGTACATTCTTCCCTGTAGAGAAAATAGAAACTTTGGAATCCACACAAAAACTCGCAGTTAGTGTCTGGAACCAATTGCTTACTCCATCGCCGAAAGTGCTTTCAGCGCCGGCGCCAGATTCTCCTCAATACAGCGATGCTCTCATAGCCCCAGATAGGGTCAATGGGGACATGCCATTAGCGCCATCAAATGTACAGACCAGTGAATTTATGTACGGTTCAGTACAAGTAGATATATTCCTGGTAGAAAGTAACGGTGCAACAGAGAATTGGACGTCCCAGATGCGCGATGAAGTTGTTAATCAGATTGCCGAGGGGCTGAATTGGTGGCGGACCACATCTATGACAGGAGGGAATCCCGCGGCTAAACTTATCTTTCATATCAATGTACACGATCCATGGAATGAACCCTCTATAGTTGCCACCACCTATGAACCAATTACTCTTTCTAGTGAAGATGAGGGGCTGTGGATTACAGAGATCATGAATAATTTGGGCTATAGTAGTGGTGGGTACTTTGAGAGAGTCCGGGCGTACGTCAACGATCGACGAATAACAATAGGGACAGACTGGGGGTTCGCAATTTTTGTCGTGAATAGCTTGAATGATCCGGATGGTGAGTTTAGCAATAACAACGGTGCATTTGCCTATGCTTACCCTAACGGACCGTTTATGGTTCAAACTTACGATAATGATGGTTGGACTATTGATAGGATGAAGATTGTCACAGCTCACGAAACTGGGCATATTTTTGGAGCCGCTGACGAATACGCTGGCAGCAATTGTAGAGATGATACGTATCACGGCTACTTACACGTACAGAATACCAATTGCGAAAATGGAAATCCGGCGACTGAAAACTCGATTATGCGTAGCTCTGACAATCAACAACTGGCATATTCTAACTATCAAGCGTCAACGCCGGTAAAAGGCCAGATCGGATGGCGCGATAGTGATGGAGATGGTTGGTATGATGTTATTGACACTCTACACAATAACTTAGTTCCTTATAACCCTAATCCTACAAAGGATAATAATTTAGTTTACAATAATCCCAATCAACGGGCATACGATACTCCTTATGAATATAGCCCTGGGAGCAGTTGGGCTGATTGGATATACATAGATGGACAGTATCAACCTGGAACTCCCCATTCGGCAGTGTCAATCAACCGGGTCAAGGATGTGTGGTTCAAAGTTGATGGAGGACCACCTTCTTTAACCACCAGTGTTACGCCTCCCTGGGGTGATGAAGAAGAATACTATGCATTTGCTGTAAATGGGTTAAGGCAAGGGACTCACGTCATTCAAACTTTTGTTACAAACAAGTGGAGTGACGGCGTTGCGCTCACCACGGATATTGTTACGGTTTTAGTCGGCGATCCCAATCCTACTCCCACACCTACTCCTTCTCCCACACCACCCACGCCTCCCCCATCCGGCGACTGGCAAATCAGCTACTTCAACAATCCTGATCTGATTGACCCTTCATGTCATCAGGAAGGTCTTACCGGCGCTTATGTCTTCAAAGATTGGGGGGACACTGCGCCGGGTGGCAGTTGCGGACAAGATAATTTCAGCGCCAGAGCGCGGCGCACGTTGTACTTCGACGCCGGCGACTACACATTCTATCTGTTCGCCGACGATCATGCCAGATTGCTGGTTAGCGGCAATGTGGTCGTTGACCAATGGCCTCCAGCTACAGCGCACGTTGAGTCCCGGCATCTATCTGCGGGTGACTATGAGGTGGTCGTTGAATACCGCGATACTGGAGGCCGTGGCGTGTTGGAGGCCTGGTGGACCGGCCCCAGTTTTCCAGCGATGCCCCAAGAACAACAAGTCGCCTCACAGTGGTATGGCGAATATTGGGCCAACCGCCATTGGTGGGAAAACCCTGTTTTTAGACGGAACGAGGGAACATCTTTGCCTTTTAACCATGATTGGGGGGATAGCGGCCCCGGTTATGGGTTACCGAGCGACCGGTTTGCCACCCGCTTCACTCGCACGGCTTATTTTGAATGTGGCCGCTACCGCTTTGAATTCAATGCTGACGATTATGCCGAGCTACGGGTAGACCCGACTTCGCCATTGTTATCCCTTAGCGGAAATGGCTCTCAGTCGGGGGAAGTGGATGTGCCGGCAGGAAATCACACAGTACAGGCCAGTCACAGAGAAGAAGACGGCGGTGCCAGTTTGTATATCAATTGGACATTGCTCACCCCGTGTGAGCCGCCGACCGCCACCCCAAGCCCCACTCCCACGCCAACACCCAAGCCGACCTCCACGGCGACGCCGACTCCCACCCCCACGCCTACCGCGACGGCGCAGCCTACCGCCACCCCCGTGCCGATGGATACCCCCACGCCCACCGACACACCGACTCCCAGTCCTACGCCCCCTGTCCCCGCCTGCACCGATCCTTACGAGCCAAACGATGCCATTGGGCAGGCGACGGCGATCTCTTACGGGCAAGTCATCGGCGATGCGCAAATCTGTTCTACCGGGGACGCAGATTACTATGTGTTCAATGGCTATGCTGGAAGCCGGATTGTGGTCAATATTGATGCGCAGGTGAACGGCTCTACCCTGGATTCTTACCTTGATCTTCTCGACGTAGATGGTTTGACTATCCTTGTCTCTAACGATGATGATGGCAGTAGTACAGATTCATATCTGGAGTACATCCTGCCCTATGGTGGCGCTTTCTATCTGAAAGTGCGCGATTATTGGGACAGAGGTGGCCCTGATTACTTCTACTCGCTATCGCTATCCTCTCTCCTGACCGTTGATCAGGCATCCATTACCGATGGCGTCGGTAATCCTAAAGATGCTTTCTATCCAGGCGAGACCATTGGATTGTGGACTACGGCGAACAACCATGCGATACAAGTCATCTCTACCACCTGGTCATGGGATACTCAAGATTCGCTGGGACAACGGGTTCTGGCTTTATACATGGCGGACTGGCCCCACGATTTACCGCCGGGCGCAGAAACCTGGGGGATTGTCGCTACGCTCCCGGAAGACCTGCCGGGCGGCGAGTACATTTTCTATGGACAGGCCGGGGCCGGCAACGATTGGGATCACAAATCACATACCTTTACCGTCAACGCGCCGCCCGATCTGGTTCCTTCTCGGGAAGGGGATTGGGACGCTATGCTAGTGCCGTCATCAGTCACCGATACGCACAGCCTGGATACTCTCTACGCCGGAGCGACGACCTATCTGGATTGGGGTGTGCGGAACAACAGCGGATTAGATATTACCGAGACGTTTTACGTTGATCTATACCTGGATGATGTGCGTTTCGTGCATTATCCCTTCAATGAGATCCTAGCTGGCAGTTCTATATACTTTCTGGATTGGTCAGAAAGTTTCTCTCAAGGTGGCTGGCACACCCTCAAAATCGTAGTGGAGCCAGAAAATACCGTCGCCGAAGCCGATGAAACCAACAACGTTTGGGAACAATCCTTCTACTGGGAATACAACTGCGCCGATCCCTGGGAGCCGAATGATACGCCGGATACGGCGACTGTCCTGACGTATGGTCAGGCTCTCAGCAATATGGATATATGTCCTCCCGGCGACGTGGATTACTATGTATTTAATGGCAAGCCGGGAGACATTGTGGCCGCTAATCTGGACGCCCAGATCAATGGCTCGGCACTGGATTCTTACCTTGAGCTGTTGGATAACGACGGCGTAACGTTGCTGGCATATAACGACGATCAGGACAGTCTTGACTCCTATATCACCCATACATTGTCTCATTCTGGCACTGTCTATTTAAAGGTGCGAGAATACAACGATCCCTATGAAGGCGATTTCACTTACTTCTACACCTTGTCCCTATCCGGCACATTGGCAACGGCCGCCCCCTACGCCGATGATATGGAAAACGGCATCAATGGCTGGACGGCCTCTGGACTCTGGCATCAAATAGATGCAAGTAATTCCTACTCTGCCAGTCACAGCGCGCCACACAGTTGGTGGTATGGTCAGGATGATACCGGTACTTATGACACCGGTGCGACTAACGCGGGCAGTTTAACTTCGCCCCCCGTTTATATCCCGGACGCTGGCTACTATTTGCGCTTCTGGTACGCCTACCAAACAGAATCCCAAAGTACGGCCTTTGATCAACGACTGGTGCAAATCTCGGCCGACGGCGGGCCATTCATCACTGTATTGCAACTTTACGACGATTTAATGGAGTCGTGGTGGCCGAGTCCGGCGATTGACCTTTCGGCTTACGCCGGTCAGACGATCCAGATTCGTTTCTACTTCGATACCCTCGACGAGTTCTACAACGCCTACCGCGGCTGGTACATAGACGACATAGACATCTCCACCACGCCGCCGCCCACTTGCGCCGATCCTTACGAACCCAATAACGCCTATGATCAGGCCAAGGCCATCGTCTATGGCGACAGCCCGGCGGCCGATATCTGTCCGAACGGCGACTACGACTTTTATCGTTTTACTGGCGCGGCCGGCGATCAAGTCGTTGTGGATATTGACGCCGAAACCAACGGCTCACAACTGGATTCTTACCTTTACCTGCTGGACAGCGACGGTACAACCATTCTGACTCTAAGCGACGATGACTACGTTTCTCACGACTCACACCTGGGATATGCTCTGCCGCACGATGGCGACTACTACCTCAAGATCAAAGCCTGGAACCATCCTGCGGTCGGCAGCCCTGATCATTTCTACACCCTGCACTTACGCACGGATGACGCCGATCCCACTGCCCAGATGGAGACGCCCCCGAATGGCGCTTATCTGGCGGCGACGGCGTCCATCAGCGTCACGGCCGCCGATGATCGCAGCGTCCAGCGCGTCGAATTTCTCTGGCATGATAACGACTGGGCCAATTCCGACTGGCAGTGGCTCGGCGTAGACTGGAACGGCAACGATGGCTGGAGTTTGGATTGGGACACGAGCGTTATCACTGAACAAAGTGACATTGTTCTCTATGTCTGGGCCTATGACTGGGTTGGACATTGGATTGGCGCGGCCTCGTGGAGCCTGACAGTGGATCGCACACCGCCAGGCACCGTGGTCAATGTCACCCAACCGTATGGCAATGCGCCGTTCCGCGACTTCTGGGTTAACTGGTGGGATAGTCAGGATAATCTGTCAGGCATCGCCGGTTATGATGTGCAATACCGCGACGGCGCGGATGGTACGTGGACCGACCTGTTGCTTGATACCACGGAAGTTTATACCCGTTTTGTGGGAACAGACGACCACACCTACTATTTCCGCGTCCGCGCCCGTGACTTTGCCGGCAACCAAAGTGACTACACCGAGGACGATGGCGATGCCCAGCATACCGTGGACATCTGCGACATCGCCCCTGACGACCACGAGACGGACGATGACGCCGCCCACGCCATCAACTGGTTTTTCACCAATGGCGTCTCCCAGACATATAACATTCATAGTGAAGGCAACCCAGACTGGGTCAAATTCTACGCAGTAGCAGGCGTCACCTATACCTTGTTGACCACCGACCTGGGCGGGCATGCTGATACAGTGTTGTATCTCTATGATACCGATGGTAGCACCTTGATTGATTACAACGACGACTATTGGGAACTGGGCTATGCCTCTCACATAGACTGGCAGCCCGACGTCAGTGGCATGTATTACGCCAGTGTCGCGCATTGGGATCCTTGGGCTTATGGCTGCACGACGGAATATGGTTTTTCCATTGGCAGCAATGATACCAGTGCGCCGACGGGTGGTATCGTTATCAACGCTGATCAAGCCTACACGCCATCTCCAGTGGTTACACTGACTTTGACCGCCAATGATGACGGAACGGGGTTGGCTTACGTGCTGCTCTCCAACAACAGCGATTTTAGCGATGCATATTTGCTTTCCTATACTCCAACATTAACCTGGACGTTAGGAGTGGGCGATGACCTTAAAACCGTCTATGCTCAGTTCTACGACTGGGCCGGTAATGGCTCCGCGATATATGACGACGACATTCTGTTAGATACCACATTGCCGTCCGGCAGTATTAGTATCAACAATGGGGACGAGCATACAACCTCACGCGCAGTAACGTTGAATCTGATGGTCAACGACAATGGTACAGGCGTGAATGAGATGCGGGTTTCTAATATGAGCGGCTTCAACGGCGTCAGTTGGCAAGCTTATGCCAGCTCCCTGACCTGGAATCTAACGACCGATGCCGGAACCAAGACCGTCTACATCCAATTCCGCGACCAGGCCGGCAACGCCTCCGAGGTGTATAACGACGCCATCATCTTCTATGAGCCGGTAACGGCCAACTTTACCGCTGATTCCACTCACGGCGCCGCACCTCTGACCGCACAATTCACCGATCAGTCTACTGGTTCAGTCGCCAGTTGGGAATGGGATTTTGGCGACGGTCGAACCAGCACGCTGCAAAACCCCGCACATAGCTACATCACGCCTGGCGTCTATCCCGTCAGCCTGACCGTGCGATTGCCGGGAACTGCGGCGTCACTGTCAGGGGGAATGGATACATTGGTTCGTGCGGGGTACATCGTGGCGACGGAGGCGCACTTTGTCTACCTGCCTCTGGTCATCCGCAACAGCTCGAGCAGTTTGATGGGCCAGGAGAATGCCTCTTTCGTGCCGGATTAGCTACTATCACTCTGCACTAAAGGCCGGCCTCAATGAAATCGCCCTGGAAATAAAAGCATTATGCTCATACTCCAGGGCGATTGTATTAACATTGAGCAGGATAGCTGTTCAAGGTGCTGCAAATTACCCAATAGCGCCCCACTGCTGGCAGAGATTGCATTGTTTGGGGGCGCGCATTTAAATCCATCTCTACACCAACAGAGTGCTTTTGGAAAGTTGAGACTTCGGTCTACGTTTTCTTGTATCAAAACACCCTCAACCACACCCCACAAGGCCGTTTGTACGACGTAACACACCCTCTAAACGGCCCAAAACATCCGGTTTTGGGCCGTTTATCGTGGGTGGAAAGCGTCGCAAAATATCCCGTGCCGGCCACATGAAATGCCAGGTCTAACTACCTGTAATTTCTCGCTTCTTTCTTGGCTGAGATCACCATTTGAGTTGACACGTATCTTCTACCAGCTTTTGCTCATGCTCTAAACTGTCCACCATGGATAAAGGGAATACCCACTTGGTCACTCAGACTTATGAGACAGATGTTAAGATACCTGACGCGGAGACAGCTGTCCTGGCGATCCGCTGCCACGAGGTTTGTCCGCAGTGGAATTGCATCATTTCGCTCCGCACTTCCACCCTCGCTTAAGCCGTCCGAGAAGTTATATTTTTACAGACCCTTAGTCTGGGATGGTTCAATTACGGCATAAGATAGGTTGACACTTTTTTGCACCTTGAAAATTTACGCAGGCTGGGCGATCGAGCGCGGCTCAAGCAACTGTGCCCACACCTCCATCAAGGGAAGGGCATTTTCCACTCCGGCTAGTTCTACCGGGCTGTTTCCCGCGCGTTTGCCCCGCTCGAACGTGTGATGATTCCAGAAGAGTTGCAGTAAAGGCAGTAACCACTGGGGCATGCCCCGATGGATTTGCAGGTAAGGCCGCAGCCAACTATGCAAGGATTCTGCCAAACTGGAAGAGCGATGGAATAATTCCAGGGTCTGCCATACGGTGCAGGCCACTGCGCAGAGCTGCTCTGGAAAGTCAACGGCCGGGTCGAGGGCTAAGGCATGACGCTGCTGCCAGGCCCAGATAATGAAGGCGGCCGTGTCCTCCTCCAAAACAGCGAGGATCGGCTTGAGTTGTTGCTCTAGCCATGCTAAGGGTGCCAGTAACGCAGGGATCTTTTCCTGAATATCGTTGGCGAAGGCACTGATAGCGACACAGCCCAGTTCCTGGAGCAACGCGACCGCCGTTTCTAGGGTAGCTTGCGCTGCCGCGCACGAGACTATGTCCCCGGCGGGGGTGAGTGGCTCCAGGGCTTGACGGATTTCCTGGAGCAGCCAGCACCAATTGTCAAAGAGCGCGATGGCCGCGGTTTCTGTGCGCTGGGCTTGCGGCAACGGCACCTGGATTTTGAGCCGGCGCCCCCGCCGCCGAATGCGGCCTTGGGCTTCCAACTCCGCCCGCTGGGCTCGTTCTGTGTTCTCCATCGCCTGGTAAGCGGCACCTTCTAGGTGGCGGGTCAGACGATGGGCAGCTTGCAGGATGTGAAACAAGTCTGGGCGTAAGGGAATAGCCAATTCGGCCTCTTTCACACCCGCCCGCAGTCCCGTACCGCCATCACAAGCCAAGTCGTGGAATTGGATGCCGCGCTCGACGAGGTCCAGATACGTCACCCCCCAGCTCGTGCCGTCCCGCGATTGCGCCGGCGTTAAGTTCAATACCAGGAACGAACGGCCATCGACCAAGGTGAGACAAGGCTGCTGCCCTTGAAAGATCTCGTCGGCTTCTCCCAGGATGGGGAGTGGCACAGCCAGCCCGCGATTGCGGGCTTCTGCCTGTTGCCCAATGGCGGTGAGTGTCTCGCTGATATAGCCTAGCGAGCGATGAACGCCGAACCACCCATGCAGCCCTTGTTGAATATCCCGAACCGTACCTTTGAGCAAGGGCAGCACGGCGATGGCATGCTCCTGGTCGATGCACAAGGGCTGCGCCCGTGGCTGAGACCCAGGCTGACGTGGGGTGAGGGATTCACGCAACGCGTCGAGCGCCCGCTCACGCAACTGATACCGCCATTGGCGAGACACATGGTAGCGGCGCGCTAGTTCGGTTGCGCGTCCCCACTCCCGCGCGGGAAGGGGCTGGAGCATCTCGATAGCCAAAGCGGTACGAGTTGACAAATCCAGTTCAGATGTACGATAATATGCCATAGGGGGCCTCCTCTTCTGGGTTGAAGGTCTTAGACAACCTAATCTTCCCAGATTTGGAGGTCCCTGGCAAGTCTATTCAGTTGTTAATGTGTCAACCTATTTGTGAACCATCCCCTTAGTCTTCTTGACAACACTATTATTGCCGTTTGCTACCTTAATACATCCTTAAATGGTTACTTTGCACCTGTATGTAGTGCTTCCGGTCCGTACCAATGATTGGTGTCGAGCCAAATTTCATAAAATGCCAGCCATAATGCAGCCCAAGGGACAATAGTCAAAGCAATAAACCGTGTTGGTGTCCAACTTCTTTCTGGTGGGAAGTATAAACACAGGGATTTATCCGCGTAACGATGCGGGGCATTTGAATGTATTTCGGGTGATACAATCCACACGCTTGGGGATAGAGAATAGCGTCCGGCAAATGGATATGTGATTTTGATGGTATATACTGGCGAGGTTTCGATAGGTTGTAATGAACCATTCCAGGTGGCCAGGTTGTGTGGCCGACTATACTTGAATGATGGAAAGTGCCGCTCCATCTCCGCAATTTGCTGACCAATGGTCAACGGTTGGCGAGGAGACAGGGTTTTGCCCATCACTCTTCCTGTCCATAAAAGCGCGAGATTGGTGCTTTTACGTGATGCCCTATCGGTTCTGTGGTAGTAACCCCACCCATCGGTGTGATAAAAACAGAACCGATACGTGCAGCCTCCCCTAGCCGTTTACCGCGTTCATCGCTACTTTCACTAGTGTCCCAAAAAGAATGTTGGAAAACCCACCACCAGGCTTTCAACGCTTGTTCCTCAGTGCAATCAGAGCGATACAATATCGACAGTTCAGCGATAGCCCTTTCCAAATTTTCCTTAAAGCGGTGAACCCGCCCACGGTCCACAGGCCGGTATGTTAGTGTTTGTGAAGCATCCATCGGGTTCTCCACACCTTCATTTAAGCAAAGGCGGTCATGAACTGCTACTATGGTGTCACAAAGACAAATATCATCTCTATAAAAGTTGGGCCGGTAACACTCGGCGACAAGGGTCGAGATGATCAAGCCGCCTGGCAAGTTCCAATGCTCGCGGGATTTGGCAAAAGCTTTTAGCCAGCGCACCACTCGCCGCATCTGATTTCCGGCAACGCTTGCGCCCAAGTCTTTAGATGGACTACGCTCACGCACAGTAGTGTTGAACCAGTCGGTGATTGCCATTGGATTGCGGCAAGACCACTCGCCGCCGGCATGTTCGTAAACAGGATTGCCAAGGTTATCTGCATACCAGCGGTAGATTGCCAGATCAACATGATGTCCTTCAGCATAATAGACTCGCACAGCATTAGTCTTGGCTTCAGGAGGGTGGCTAAAAATATCGCCACTTTCAAGCATCGCCTGTTCAATCCGCTTCCGGGTATCCAAGGCGCTGCCTGGCAAATCATCCCTGGAAAAAATAATGGCAATGTCAATGTCGTAGTCTTTCTTAGGGTGCTGATTAAGAGTATGCATTGCGTAACTGCCCTGATTACGATACTCAAAGTGACTTGAGTAGTCGAGTTTTTCCAGGCCGGCTTTGAGGCGAGCTATATTAGCATCCCGATGTTCAGCTAGAATCTGCCGTTCCTGACCCAATCGAATATGTTGATCATAGAATTGGTTGAGTTGTGTGTGCATGTTCCACATTTTCTCTGTCCTCTCTCCCTGCTTACTTTCGATACCTTATCAAAAAACCTGACGCCTCTGAAGAGGCAGTAATCTCCAATCCCCAAGAATATCCGGGAGAATCTTTAGCTGTATAGTTATAAACTACAATGTCACGGTCAACAGTATGGCTAATCAGCTGACCAAAGTAAACGGCCAGAGATGCTGGACCAGCATAAAAAATGTGGGTACATCTCCGATTAGGTAAAAGCTCGTGAACATCGTCAAGCATCTGGCGAAACTGGATACCATAATTATGAAGCTGATATTCACTAACCACTGCGTCGCGTTTGGGAGGCTCGAGGTAAAGATGCACAGAGACTATTGGTGAGGGTATGATTTCGGACACTTCCGGCAACCTGATTGTGTGCGTGATACTGACGCGGATCAGCACGTCGCCAGCTTCATTAATCGGCAGAGCCGGCATTCCCTCTAGTTGTAATCGTGGGCCTCTTTGCTTTCCGTGCAAGTAGTTCCACCGGCTGGCATACCGGTCAAATTCAAAGAGGTGTAATTGACGTTTGGTAGTCAAACTATATCCCAAATAGAATAACAATGGGATGTGTGCAATTCCGAAGTAGGCTACAGGAGTCGCCGGGTAAGCATTGAGCAGATCATCCAGGTGGGATGCCAGCAATGTTTGACGCCGCACAGCAGCAAGTGGATCGGACAGTCGGTCCTCTATGTACAAGTCAGTCTGATTGATCAGGATTTCAGTGACATCTAAACTCGCAAACTTTGGGGGTAGCGATGCGACGATAGTATGTGAGGGAATATGCTCCATTGACAAGTGCCGAATAGCGATCAGCGTACCGACTTTTGGAGAAGCCGCAGTATGGATAATGCTTGGGGGAATGATCCCCGAACTTAAAAAACTGATAGCGAAAGTTGCCGCGGCCGTGGTTGCATATTGGCGATACTCATCGCTCTTTTGTTCATCTGCAAAATCACTCACCCCACGGATCGCTAAAAAGCGGGGGCGGCTAAAAGCAGATGCCGCGGCTGCCGCCACCCCGTATGACTCCATCTCGACGCCGATTAACTTGGGATGTAATTTCACCAAATTAACGACATAGCTACCAGCTGCCACGACTTTTTCACCGACCGCAAAAGGCCCAAAGTGGATGGTTGGGATTCCTCTTGAATTGGGAGTATGTTCACACAGCGTGTCATTCCAACACTCGTCTGCACTGTAATTCTCTACGCTGTGCAACAAAACAACGTCGGCAGGAATAGTAAGAGGGCGAATCTCAAGTTCTTTGGGTATTATCCTTCCCTGTTCATAGTAGATAAGCTGGGTAGCAATAATCACATCGCCGAGGTCGACCTTACCCCGGATACCAGCCGCAATCCCCACCATCAGTACACAGGCAGGGTTTAGCTCCGCAATGGCTTGCGTGACATCAACAGCAGCTGTGACATTGCCCATCTGAGGCAGTTGCATGATGGCAATTTTGTACACATTGTGAGCGGCGGGAAGTGTACAAAAGTAATAGATAGGTGATTCACCTCCCCGCACTGGTTCAAACGGTTCAAGTTGCTGGAGTACAGCTTCTCGTTCCTCTTGTAGGGCTGTCACTATCAGAAAATCTACTGGTTTGAGACTTTCAACAGCACTCTCCATAACCACCTATCCGATCTTGCCCGACAATTTCTTGAGGGTGCGCGTCAAGTTATCAACTGCTTGTTGCGCCTGACGCCCATCATCGCCAGTGAATCTAATCTCCGCATCGCAATAAGGACAGTGCCGAGAAGTGCCAGGACGTATTTCGGCCACCGCTTGCTTAAACTCTCGATGACAATTGGGACATTCCAAATCAAACTGTAGTTTCACTTCCCCCCCTATTAGATTCTTCAGAAAAGATTGGGCTTTTTACGCTCTAAACGTAATCGTACCACAATACATGATTACTGTCAAGGCGTAATTAAAGTGCTTATTACGTATTGACAGAAAAATTCTCGTCAGTTATAATTTAAGATGAGTGGGTAAGTCATCACTCAAATCCTGAAGGATAAAGAAGGTAAAAATGCTGGGAGCGAGATTGCGGGTTATCCGAAAAAAGAAAGCCTATACTCTAGCAGAAGTGGGAAACCAGACAGGGCTATCGGTATCATTCTTATCGGATATTGAAAGGGGGCGTACACAGCCCTCTTTAGATACCTTAGAAAAATTATCCAATTGTTATCAAGTGCCCCTCAATGATATGCTGGATAATATGGACGGTGATGCCCTTGCCTCGGGGCAGGCGTATCCACCTGGTTTTGATGAATTTCTCCGAGATACCGAGATTGAGCCAGAGTTGGTGGACTTGCTGTTAAAGATAGAACGCCGTGCTACCCGGCCTGCCACAACCAAAGAAGACTGGTTGCAATACTATTACTCATTAAAGACCATACTTGGTCGCTGAATGAAGATGCAACTATACACCGAACAAGCAGCTCGCCAACGAATTCGTGACTTGGTACGATGTACCCAGGCGGCAGCAGGGTTGACTGAGATGCCACCGTACACTGGCGGAGAACACCCCATAGCCAATCATTTGGGCATTGTGATTAAAGAAACGGGCCTACCACTTGGAGATGAAGGACAATATATACCTGGCACCCCACCCTGTATCGTGATAAACTCGGCGATTGGCGATCCAGAGCGCCGCAATTTCACCTTTTTCCATGAAATTGCCCACCATCTGCTACGCACAGATGACTCACTATACTCATTCTTGCACGAGTATGCAGCTACTGATGACCAGTGTTTTGATACCGTAATCGAACAGTATTGCAATATGGGCGCTGCTGAATTTTTAATGCCGGCCGTTACCATCCGTGAATTAATCGATCAAAGAGGGTTCAGCATACGCCTTATTGAGGATTTGGAATCCTTGTGTCCAGCATCTAAACCGGCCATTGCCATCCAATTAGCCCACTGCGCCACACATCAATGTTTTGTGGTGGTCTGTGAGTGGGGAGAACCACCGCGAAAACCCACCCCACAAACCGCTTTTATTTCATCCACACCCCAAAGACCACAATTGTATGTACTCTACGCCGCGCGCTCACCTTCTACGAAATATGCTATCGGGCGTTTTGTGCCAGTCCCGTCTGACCATGTGATATCCCTGGCTTACGAAACACAATGCATGATCAAGGATGTGGCTCCCATCCTCTTCCGTAGTGGAAACCGGGAGTGGAAATGTGAATGTGAAGCCTTTTACTACAAAGGCAAGGTTTATGCAGTTTTCAATGTTTCATCACCTATACCCCCTGGCCAGCTAGGATTATTCTGATTTTTTTGTCAAATGCCCAATTTGAGCGAGTGGTTAATGTAAACACAGGCACTAAGGGGCAATAATGCACGATTGGAATGAAATTCTACCGCGTTCCTTGTTCTCTTTGCTGGGAAGTGGACGTTCTCCAGAACTGTATCCGATCTACCTGGAAGTTTTATTGAACTTGTACGAACACGGGTTGCAATATGCCGCCCTGGGATTGGAACGGGAGCGTGGTAAACAGCTTGCCGAACAGGTTTTCAAGAAATCGGGCCTGACATCTTTACCAGAAGATGAATTTGCGGACCACGATTATGAAGCGGATGCCAGCATTGGGGTAGGAAGCAAATTGCTCCGGCGCTTGGAGAAGGCGCGTTGGTTACAACCACGACACAGCGAAGAGGGTGATTACCTCGACAATGTTAAATTAGCACGGTTGTTCTAAACTCAGGTATCGGGTATCATTCATTCCAATCTTGATGAAAGGAGGATGATATCAATGAATGACGAAACGCCGCGAGACCTTGAGGCGCCTCACCGTTGGGGACTGTCCGAGGAAGCGATAGCCGATTTGGGAGACCGTTTGCAACGTTGCTGGGAACGTTATCGCCACTGCTTCAAGACCACCACGCGCGATGTGGCTAAACACGCCTGGACTTACCTGAAAGGGCTTTTGCTGCTGAACACCAAGCGCAACTTTGCCAATATTGATCGGCGGGTCAACGCCCCTGACGGGGATGGGCAGAACTTGCAACAGTTTATGTCGGATTCGCCATGGGAAGCGCAGACAGTGATCGGGCAGGTGCAAGCTGAGATCACGCAGACCCCGGGCTTGGCGCAAGGCGGCGTGTTGTTGTTGGACGAAAGTGCCGACGAGAAAGCGGGAGACAAAAGCGCCGGGGCCGGGCGGCAACACAATGGGCGCTTGGGGAAAGTGGAGATGAGCCAGGTTGGTGTGTTTTTGGCTTACTACCAAGCGCCCGTATGGACCTGGGTGGATGGCGAGTTGTATTTGCCGCGACACTGGTTCACCCCGGAGATGGCCGCGGAACGGCAGCGGGTGGGTGTGCCGGAAAAGCGGGAGTTTGCGACTAAGATTGAGTTGGGTTGGCGCATGTTGCAACGGGCCACCGTGCCCTTTGCGGCGGTGGCGATGGATGACTTGTATGGCCGCAGTGGTTGGTTGCGTCACCAGATGGATCAGGCGGGGATGCTCTACATGGCTGAAATCCCCGAAGACACCCAGGTTTACCTGACCCAACCTGATTTTGGGCTGCCCCTGGCGGACCCTGACAAGCCCGGACGCCCCTGCACGCGCCCGCAAGTCTTGAGTGCCGAGAAACCAATCGCCGTCCGGCAAATCGTTGCGCATCCCGATACCCGCTGGGCACGTTTTGAGGTGCGCCCCACCGAACGCGGCCTCTTGGATGACCCGTTTGCCATGCGCCGGGTGTGGACGCTCCGGGATGCTGAACTGACTGAAGAATGGCTGGTCATCCGGCATGAATATGGCAAACGCTATACGTATGCTTTGAGCAACGCGCCCGCCAACACCGCTCATGCGCGCCTGGCCTGGCTGAAGTGCGTGCGCCATTTCGTCGAACGCGCCAATCAGGACGCCAAATCTGAAACCGGGTGGGATGAATTTCAGGCGCAAAAGTACCGGGCCTGGGAGCCTCAACTGGCTTTGACCATTCTGGCGACGTGGTTCATCGCCCAAACCAAGTACGAGTGGGGGCGCACCCACCCTCAAGACCCCCAATTGGCGCACCAAATGGAACTGACGGTTTTGCCTTCCTTGTCTGTCGCCAATGTGCGCGAACTGTTGCAGGCGGTGATGCCTCTGCCGCAGTTGTCGCAAAAACAAGCCGCTCGTTTGGTGGTCAAACATTTGGTCAAACGCTCCCGCTCTACTCGCTGTCGCCTGAAAGCCCAACGCAGCCAGCGAACTCAAACCTAATCTAACATTGTCGAGTTACATAGTACTAGAATTTACCCTGGCCGGTGAAATACTTTTACAGGCTTTAGTGACCCTGTTGAATTTTGATCCCACGATCACTGAAGCGCAAATCTGGCAGGTCTACCAAACCTTAACCACCGACCGTTACCCCCGCCACATGGCAATTGCGGTCGCACAGCGTCAAATCCAGGAAGTAGTCGGCAGCTTACGTGCTTTTCTGCAAGAGTTACGAGTGTTACGTGACCAAACCTTGCTTATCACTTCATTAGGCGTTTCCAGAATTTAAATCATCCCAAAATCGGGTACACTCTCTCCCATGATGACCGGGAGGAACGGTATGGAACTGAGCACAGAACTCAAGCAACTCTTCATGCGGACGGAGACGGCGCTGACGGGCAGTGCGCGGCGCGTGTTTATGGCGGGCGTAGTTCAGATCCTCGGCAAAGGTGGACAACGCCGGGCGGAAACCGAATTCGGGTGGAACCGCGGCACGGTGCGGAAAGGGCAGCACGAATTGGCCAGTGGCGTGGCCTGTGTCGACGACTTCGCCGCCCGGGGGCGGCACCGGGCGGAAGAGCGGTTGCCGGACTTGTTAACGGACATTCGGGCGATTGCGGATGCGCAGAGTCAGACGGATTCGACCTTTACCACGACGCACTTGTATACACGGCTGACCGCGGCCGAGATTGGGCGCCAGTTGGAGCAACAGAAGGGCTATCGCGCCGAGACCTTGCCCAGTGCGGAAACCCTGCGCGTCAAGACTAACCAATTGGACTATCGCCTGCACACGGTGCAGAAAAGCCGTCCCAAGAAGAAGCGCCTGGAGACGGATGCCATTTTCGCGCAGTTGACCCACCTCCATACCGCCGCGCAAGCAGATCCGCACATCTTGCGGCTGTCGTTGGATGCCAAAGCCACCATTGCCGTGGGGCCTTTCTCCCGGCATGGGCAGACGCGCCTGCCGGTCCGTGCCTTGGATCACGATTTCCGCCCCGACCAAACTGTGACGCCGTGGGGCATCTTCTTGCCCGACTACAATGAGTTGTATTTGTACTTCACCCCCTCCGCCGTGACCGCCGATTTCATCGTGGATTGTCTCCAGGATTTCTGGGCCGCGCAGCGCGCCCGTTTCCCGCAAGTCACCATGTGGCTCATCAATCAAGACAATGGGCCGCAAAACCACAGCCGGAGTACTCAGTTTATGCACCGCCTAACCGCCTTCGCGGATCAAGCGCAACTCACCCTTCAGTTGGCCTATTACCCACCGTACCACAGCAAATACAATCCCATTGAGCGCGTCTGGGGCGTCCTGGAACAGCATTGGAATGGGAGTTTGCTGGACACCGTGGATACCGTGCTCCAGTTTGCCCGGACGATGACCTGGAAGGGACGACACCCCGTCGTGACCTTGGTGCAGAAGACCTATGAGAAAGGCGTCAAGTTAACGAAGAAAGCCATGGCGGAGTTAGAAAAACGCTTGGAACGTTTGCCGAACTTGGGCCAATGGTTCGTGAAAATCGTCCCTGTCCCACCGCCGCTTTGGGGATGATTATTTCTCTGGAAACGCCTTACCTGCCTGGATGGAGACCTACAAAGTGTTGGAAGCCCGTTACCACGCACTCAAGTGCGGCCACTCCCCTGAACGCTGGTATGATCCTTTGAAAAATGTTCTGGATGATCTTTTGTTCCAAACGCCCCAGATTGCCGCCAACGCCATACACCAGGAAACCTCGGAGATACTCAGCCCAGCATTAGAGGAAGAGCATCTGACACAGCTCTTGCGCAGTATCGAAAACCATCTGGGAATATTACGAGCTTTGATGGAGCGCCTGGACCGCATTGTCAGCGAAGTTTGGATCGCCTTTGGGCGTAGAAGTCAAGCGTTGTTTGGCGAACCGGCTGCCGGAAAAATCCTGACACTGGCCGCCGAACTCTACATGCATTTTCCACGGCGGCCAGAATACGATAAAGCCGGGATTGCGCTGGAAAACCGTGCTTTGTCTGTGAGTCCGGAATCTGTCATTGGGGCTCTGACTACCGAAGCGCAAATCTCGGGACCGGTAAACCTGATCACATTGCCTCCCGATTTGGAAATGCTTTTATACCAAATTGAACCACCAACAGCCAGAGAAGTTGCAGCCCACTTTATGCAGTTGTTTGAAGGACGCGAAGTCATGGCGGTCGGTGACCTATTAGGCACCACTTCCTACGATGCGTACATGCTGGTGCGTTTGTTGGAATTCGCGGCTTCGCGCTCATTACCGTTCCCATTTAGGGTGGAATTTACCGAACTGGCTACGAATGTGATCACTCTGCCAGCTGAGGTGGGAAACACATTGATTTCAGCCAGCGCTGTGGTGATTCGACAGGCTGAGTGACGGAGGTTCTATGTTTACGCGATTACTATTAGAAACTCTGGATGGGCATCAAGAAGAAGCTATCACCCTTTCCTACGCGAGTTTGAAGTACCATATCAAGTTTCGTACATTGCAAGCCGCCGCGCGACGCAATCAGCTATTAACGTATCGCGTCGGACGCTCACTGTTACTAACTACAGGGGTAGCTATTGAGCAGTGGCTTAGTCAGCGCCGTGAACCTGGTCGCCCAGCTAATTGCATCCCACAGGATGCAATTTGAGGAATATGTCAATCTATTCTTTGCCAGGTTATACGGATCTCAGTCCGACGGAACAAGGGCGCCTGCATGCCGGGTTGTCCAAGTTAGTGCGCGAAGGTAGTTTGCAGTTGGATCTACCTACCGACCGGGAACACTTTTTAGCCATTCAGACCCATCCGATACCGGCAAATTTTTTCTTCAGCATGATGAATGCCGAGTTGAGGGTGGAAGAGCGGGTAATGTATTGGGTCAACGCGGAAAACGAAGGGCTAATCCGTATTCGGGGTTATGCTAACCTGGTGGTGCTATTGGCGTTGCGCGAAGAATTGGAGGTTCAGCGCCAGCAAGGTCAGATGGTTGCCGGAATAGAAATACATGATCTAGAACGACGCTGTCGGCGCCGGTTAGAGAACCTCTCCCGCAGCCGCCTGGTGGAAATTCTAAACACACTCAAACGTTGCAAGCTAGTGACTTACCAGGACAATCCCCGTTCTGGTGATACCTACATCACCATTCTTCCGTTTTTAGCGATTGTCCTGAGCGTAGAGCGGATGGAAGCGCTGCGCCAACAACCATTGGGAGGGACCGCCGATGAATCTGAAAACGACGAATAAAACCGGCTACTGGTTAACAGCTATTCAGTACTACAACTGGCATGAGTTTAAAATGCACCGGATTGACATCCCTTTGGGCCAACCCCTGCACATCTCAGGAGATACCGGTGTGGGGAAAACCACACTATTAGACGGTTGGCTATATGCATTGGTGGGCGACGAAACCAAAATTCGCTTTAATGCGATGGCCGGCCCAGGTAGCAGCCGCCACGTCACTACTTACATTCGCTGGCACAAGAACGGCCAACCGCAACGCACCGATACCGGGCAAGCCCATGTATTGATGGAATGGACTCATATTAAAACCGGCAAACGATTCGTGTGTGGCGTCGTGTGGGATTACAACCCCACCACAATCAGAGCGAATTTTCTGTTGGTGGATAGTGCCTTATCTTTGGAATTGGTGGGGTATGCGGTCGAAGGCGACGCCTACCAAATGTATAAACTCAAAGAGCTGCGCGAACATCTGAATCACACTCAAGCACCCGGTGTCTGGAATTTACTGTCTAGCGCCACCGAGTATCGGCAAAAATTAGCCCAGAAGCTCGGGAATTTGTCTGAACGTTGGTTCGAGATTCTAACCCGCGCGCTGGGCAACATTGATACCAGTAACTTGACGCGCGTAGTACGGGATTTGGTAATCGGATGTGAAGTTATTGAGGTGACACCGCTGCGCACCTATGTACATGAGGTGCAACAGGCGCAGGTGCGTTGCGAACAGGCTGAACAGCAGTTGAAAAAACTGGAAGCTGTGATAGATGCTCATAAACAGTACCAAAACAAGCAGCACGAACACGCGGTTTTTGCTGCCTGCCTCCACCAAGCCAAATTGGAACATGCACGAGCAGAGTTGGCGACCGCTAAAAACCACTACGCGGCTGAACTGCAACAATTGAACGATCTGAAAGAACAAGTCCAACACTGCACCACAGCTTATCAACAAGCCCGTCTTGCTCATGAGCGCGCCCAAGATGCTGCGCAGTCCTTTAGTGGATTATTGAGTGAACAACGGCAACTCAAACGTGAGTTACAGCAAGTAATCGCGCGGTTGGAAGCTTCCCAGCGAGCTTTAGCACAACTGCGGTACTTTGAGGAAACATGGCAGAACGTTATGGCTACTCTGGCAGTAGCTCTGGACCTGGCGGTGCCGGGCGACTGGCAAGAGTTCATCGTCCATAATTGCATCCTACAGGATGCAATTATTACGCTGAATACTTCAATTTGGCCGGCGCAAAATGCTTTACAGCGCTGGCTGGCTGTCGTCGAGAACAAACTCGCTGAACAAATTGCTCACAGCGAAACCGTGTTGCAGCAACTGCGCCGTGAAATCGCCGAGTGCCGTCCGGCACTACCGGAACAACGTGCCGCAGAATATGTAAAAACACAACTGGAAGAGCAGGGGCATATTGCCAATATTACAATCCTGGCCGATCTGGTAGAACCTACCACGGCACTGGACAGCGTGGCCCAGGGAATGCTTGAAGGGTTGTTGGGCGCCCGGCGTTGGACACTGATTCCGCCAGAGACAGACTTTGAGCGTTGCCAGCAAATCTACCGGGACTTGCCACGGGATCAAACTGAGAATATTCACCTGGTACGTCCTTCTGATGTTGAAAAATATCAGCGAGTACCACCAGGGAGTATGGCCGAGTTAATTCAGACGGCAAACTCCTTGGCGCGTGGTTTGCTCAATTTGCATCTCGGTCAATGGCGTTGGGAGCCCGATGAAAGCGCCGCAGTCGCCGAGCGAGCGAGCCGCGTGGTCAGTCGGGGGTTACAAATTTCCGGAGGTACACTCTATCGGCACGCGCCGTTAGCACCACACAAATGCGTATTTGGGCAACTGGCGCGTGTGGCCCAGCAGCAAGAACGTCAGGCGCGTATTGCGGAATTGGCTCAGGAACTTCAAACACTTACCCAAGAAGCCCAAGTCGTGAAACGCTACCAAACCGCACTGGAGAGTTTGACGCAGGATTTTACGGCTATCTGTGATGTGCAGGTGTTGCGCGAGCAGGAACGAATTCAGGCAGATTTACAAGCCATCCAGGTAGCCATTGCAGCGCAACCTCAAGGGTCTCTGTTCATTGATCAAAATCCTTTACAAACATTATGGAATGCCCGCGAAAATGCGGCTAAGGACCAGGCACAAATTCAGGAGCGGTTGGATCAGTTCCAACAACGCTTGGCACAGACAGTTGCCGAAATCGCTGCTCAGGAAATGAGCCTCACTGTGCAGCAAGCTGAAGTAGATAAGTGTCTGGTGGATTGGCAAACGACGTATCAGACATACCAATCGCAAGAAAGTACACTTGAAGAACTCATCGCGCGTCTATCCAGTACCGTCACTATGACTGAAAACGAAGCCCATACCCTGTACAGGCTGTTCACTGCTCAGGTTACAGCGTATATAAGTGAACAGTACCCCCCTTCTGCTACTGAAAACGTAGAAACACAAATTGCAATTTGCTGGCAGGCTTACACTACCTTCAAGGAGCAAGAATTGCCTCAACTACGGGTTCAACTCCATGAAAGCCAGCAACGCGCAGATGCGGCCCTGGTACGGCATTTCGTGGATCGGGTGTTAAATTTAACGAACGCGCATAACCGCGCGATCAAAAACCTGAATCGCGCGATCCAGGAGGTGCCACTTGGTTCGCGTCGCTATCGGTTTGCGCCGCCACAGTTCCGTGAAGACAATCCTATCTTAGTGCGGCAAGTTAGAGAGCTTTTAGCGACGTACCAGGAAGCCATCCGAAATTACGGCGCATTGGAATCTATGCTGTTGGAATATTTACGCCGCGACCACGGCGCGGTTTTAGACCAGTTGGCGGCTTTTCTGGCTAAAGAAGAAAGCGAGTTGTCGGCAGAGGAATTGCGCGTACGTGAAATCCTGTTAGAACCGGCGCTTTACTATGATTTTCAAGTGGAATATCAAGGCATTGAAGATGGCGTGCGATGGCATAATCTCACGCAGCACATCGCGGCCGGTAGCGGCGGTGAGCAACAGTTACCCAACTATATCGTGCTTATTGCGGCGATGGCTGAAGTCTATGGCGATGTTCCTGACCGCCCGCGCATCCTGGCGTTTGATGAAGGGTTCAGCAAAGCCCCGATTGTGGGTACTGAGGGGGTGCGCTTGATGCTTGACTTGGGCTTACAGCCCTTAATCGTCACACCGACAGGCAATACTGCCTTGAGTGAGGTAATGGGCGGTACGGTCTACGTATTGCGTGCCTCCGATGGAGCGCGCTACATCAAAGCGCGTTTTCATGAAGACTATACGCCGCAGTATGTAAGCCGGTTGTAGTTGAAGGCCACCAACCCTCATTCCATAATTGCATCCTACAGGATGCAATTAAAATCGCCAAACCCCTATTTATCGGGAGAGCCTATGAACAAACCCTCTGCTTGGTGGAATTTACAATCGCGTGAGTTCTGGATAGTGCTATGGAAACTCACGCAACAGCAACGCGTGCGCCTCCAACCCAGCTTATGTCCAGAATATACTACCCCCTATGCCGACCGTGAATTCTTCCACGCCGGATTGGAAGAGTTAAAAGACTGGGTTGCAGTGAGGTGGGAAGACTCCAAAAGCAAAACGCAACTGAGATGGATCACGCGGTGTATCGAAGCGCCCCAACTGGAAGATTTTTTACGTCGTTATGGCCCAACCGATTTGGCGCCGCGTGATTCTTCTCCGTCCGATATTATCAATGTAGAAGATCAAGCTCGCTGTAGGGCTGCCGTCGCCGCGTATGGCCCGCTAGGACTGCGGACTTTGGCACACTTGGCATTTGGCGACTCTCATCGGCTCGACAACTGGCGCAGTTTAACCCAAGAACAACTTGTCAATCGCCTGGGATTGGAACGCGGGGACTGCTGGGTCCAGGCCGACGCGGCCGACCGCGACACGGGTAACATTGTCCGTGTGGGAGGTTACCTGACTGGTTATTATCCAGGAGCCACCCTGGGACCACGTTGGATACCGCCAGGTTATTATCTCTGGCCATGGGATGTAGAATGCTTGCAATTGACAAGTGTGGGGGAACGTTTGTTGCTGGTGGAGAACCCATACCCGATGTGGGAACTGCTGCGACGCTGGCAGGGGCAGTCTATAACTCTGGTTTGTCTGCACGGGGAAACGCACTTTGAACGCGGAGAAAGTAGTGCATTGGGCAACTTCCTACACATCGTATTCTCTGCGAATCCTGGGTTAGTTACCTGGATTTGGTGTGATCCTGATCCCGCTGGCTTGCGGATAGCGCAAAATGCTTATCAGTGGGTGGAAGACTTGGGGGGAACTCCCGCCTACCGGCAAATGGATGAGACGGTGTTAGATCGTCTGACAGCCCTGGTGTTGGCCGAGCAAAAACTGCGTCCCCTCGACATGCAACAACGTCAACAACTTTTAGAAATGCGCGTAGCGCCCGATCTAGAGGCATTACGTCATGCAATGCTACAACATGGCGCAGTAGGTGAGCAAGAGGCGTTGGCTGTTAATATGGATTCACCAACGTAACACAGTGTTTTCTGAGGATAATACTGGTTATGATAAACTCAGCGTTACTGACTGCGTACAAGCGCCGCTACAGGCGACAAGCGCCCACTTGCTTGACATATTTTTCGGTTTGTGTTAATATAACCCTGGTTCGCAGTTAAGTCATAAACCAGTTAAATATCGCTACGGAGGTCCCGCCGCCGTAAAGGGCAGGGAGTCTTGCTTCGGCAAGATCAGTCAGGAGCGCAGAGTTTCGCCGCTGTGCTCGCCCAATCGGGAATGAAGGGGGAGATGCAATAACCTTGCATCTCCCCCTTTTTGTTTGCCAATGTTGGGAATTAAGGGGGAGTGGTAGCTGATCACAGGTCAGGCTGCCACTCCCTTTTTTTGATTTTAAACCAGGAGAAGATGGACGCGCGCTTCATTGTCATTACGCTGTTACACCTGTTAGCCCTCGCGGTATTACCGCCGGGCTTTCAGTGGGTACTCGCCACAGCCTTCCCGGTCGCGGCGCTGTTACGTTACCAGCGGCCCAATGACCAGGGTGAAACCACGCCGTACGTCCTGGGACTAATCGGCGTGTCTTCCGCATTGGCGCTAATTTACAAGGTGTTGAGCGTCTTATCCGCCGACACCCCCGACCCGGAAGGCGCAATGCTCTACAGCTTTGCGTTGTGGGCTTTGGGACTGGCCGGCGTCACCTACCTGGGCTATCTCGTCTACGTGATCCGCTTCATCTTCTGGGAGCGCACTGGCCCGCTGTTTGGCCCGCGCACCCGCAGTGAGGATGTCCTTGACCAACTCAAACGGCATTGAGACTGACTTTGACCTGGTGCTCGACCCCGGCCAGACGACGCTGCGGGCCTACGTGACGCGCGCCCCGGATGGGATGTGGGTGGCGTGGGCGCCGTACTTTTTCCGCATCCTGCGCCGCCAGGCGCGGGCGCTGCGCTCGCACCTGGACCTGGCCGATGATGTGGTAAGCACGTTGTACGATCCCCGCGATGTCCGCAACACCGCCGCCGTGTACTCCCTCGCCAACGTGACCGACCTGGGCTTGCTACAACTCTACGGCGGGCGCGCCGTACACCCGGACCGCGATACGGCTTCGGCATTGGCCGAAGCCAGTTCGGCGCGGCTGGTCACGGCCCTCAAAGGCCGCTACCGCAAATCTGTCATCTCGCCGTTGACCGTGCCCGAAGCCACCGCCTACTACTACCACCTGCTCAATTGTCGCCACGTCGCCGCCTTGTTAGGCCAACCCGTGCGCCGGATGACTTCCGGTGCAGTGAGCACCGATGGCATCGGACAACTGGTCGCCGCCGACGCCCAGGAACAACTGGAAACCATCGTCGCCGGCCTGGAAGACGTACCGTTTGCCATCCAATGTACCTTAGCCCCGTATGCCGCCCTGGAAATCACCGCCTTGCTGCGCGCCACTGCCGAAGAACTCTCGCGGTTTGCCTCGCAGGTCAAGGGCAGCGACAGCCTGAACATCTCCATCAGCCCTGGTTCGCTATTGACGCCCCTGAGCGCCGTGATGCAGCAGAACGTCCGTTCGACCGGCATCAGCCACGTCGAGCGACGCACCGTCCTGGAATCGCAGGCGGAAGAACTCGCCGCGAGCCGCCAGCAGGCGCACGCCACCTGGGATCGCACCGCCGCCAGCCAGGAGTCTTACGCGGGGCACACTGATACCAACTACAGCGGCGGCAGTCATGTCGAGGAGCACACCGTATCCCACGCCGAAGAAAAAGTGGACTTACAACGTGACTACGCCGAGCAGTACGTCCAGCACAAGTCGTTCACCGGCGTAGACCAGGGGGCGCTGCGCACCCAGGACAGTCGCCAGGTACAGCAAACCGGCGACCGGCAGACTACACCGCCGAGACCGGCCAGTCACAGACCCACGATCGCATTGATGAAAGCACCCAAGGCTACCGCGCCGGGAATGGCTTTCGCAACGAGAATCAGCAATACAGTTTTGCCGAGGGCGCCAGCTTTGGGAGCAGCAAGTCCTGGGGCGGCAGTGAAGGGTCAGAGACCACCCGCACTTTCAGCGAGGGCGGGGATCAGAGCCGCGACACGGACTATCACACTGGCGGGATGGAAGTTACCGGACGCCAAACCACCGAGGAGTACCGCGCTGGCGGGCAGAGCGACGTGCGGGATACGAATTTCAACCACCAAACCGAGGCGCGCCAATCCGAGAGCGCCGGGCTGGTGGCGATGGGATCGGGGGTGCAGGAAAGCGCCGTGGTGCAGGCGTCTCACGGCGATGCGCGCCAGATCAGTACTGCCGAACGTAGCGGCGACAGCTACACCGAGCAGAACGTGGGAGAGATGAGCCATGGCAGTGGTTACAACAACCAGGACAGCGAATATGCCAATGCCGGGCAGAGTCAGGACGCCACTACCCGCACCTGGGGCGGCGCCGAAACCACGTCTGGTTCCGAGTGGCGCAGTGGGAGCGGCAGCCGACAGACCAGCACGCAGTACAACTACGGCGAGAACTACAGCGATCAGCACCACACCGACCGCGATACCGACCGCACCTGGCAAAGCCAGGTAGCTCAGGACAGCGACTGGAAACAGCAAACCGTCGAACAGGCCCAGAACAGCCAACTGTATATGAAATCCTATGCCGGCACTTACGACGAAACCGGGCAGCGGCAGGGGCACTTATCCCAACAAGATCAGATCGTCACCGACAGCGACGTGCAGCGCACCACCGACCGCAACGAGTCCGGCTGGCGTAGCGAGGATCAGAGCGGTTGGCAAAACCGCCAATCCGCCGATCAGGGCGACCTGCGTTCCCAGCAGGAACAGTTGACCGCTGCCGACAGCTATGCCCGCAACCAGGCCGCCTCCCAGGGCGCGGAGACCGGCTCGTTTGCCGGGGCCTCCACCACCGTCACGCGTGGCTACGCCGGGCCATCCGGCGCCGGCCTGTTCATCGGTCTCGGCGTTTCCCGCCAGACGCTCAACGCGATGTACCAGACCCTGGCCAATCTGCTGGACCAGCAGGTGCAGCGCCTGAACCGGGGACGCGACACCGGCTTCTTCCGCGTGCAAACCGTGTTGCTGGCCCCCGATGCTTTGACGTTGGAACGCCTCGTCGGCGCCGCCGTCTCTGCCTGGCGCGAAGAAGAAGTCGTCACCCCCGTGACCGTCATCACCGGCGATCCGGCGCTGTGGAACGCTGCCACCCGCTTTATCTTCGATGAGCGCTGCGAGAATAACCCACTCCATCCCTTTGCGTTCCAACAAGGCATGACCAGCAACGAAGTCGCGCCGCTCGTCCATCCCGTGCGCGTGGAAGGCAAGGGCGGCAGCAGCGCCAGTCTCAAAGGTTGGCCCGATGTGCTGGGCCTCGACCGCAGCCCCGGCGAAATTGAACTGGGCTTGCAGATTTCGCCCACCACCGACGCCACCACCGATCTGGTGGCCCGCCTATCCCCCCAAGACCTGATGCACATGCTCATTGTCGGTGCGTCTGGCTCCGGCAAGTCCAACAGCGCCATCTACCTGGTCAGCCAGGTGATCAATCGCTTACGGGAAACCGACACTGGCGATCCTTTGCCGATGCCCACGACCGGGCCGCAGCAGGTCTGCGTCCCCGCTGGCCGCCCAGCGTTGGGCGTGACCGTGTTCGACCCCACCGGCGAGTGGCGGCGGTTAGCGCACCTGATACTGCCCACCGAGTTCCGCTTTATGTCCCTGACCGATCCCAACTTCCACGGCCTGCATTTCAATCCCGTCGCCATTCCGAGCGCGTACATTGAACCCGCCGAGTGGATCGGCATCGTCGCCAAACGCTGGGCGCTGGCGTATGCCACCGGCGCGACTGGGGTGGCCTTGATGCGGCGCGCCTTGCGCCAGCTCTACGAGTCCCGCGATGTGTTTCACTATCCCGGCCAGTCGCAGCAGCTCACGCTTTCTGATCTCTACGCACAGGCGCAACTGGTATTCGCAGAAATGGTGAAGAACAAACAGGTGGACAATATCTCACCCGGCATTTTGAAACGCATCCTGGACAAGATGGAGGAGTTCGCTCCCGGCGGCCTGCACTATGCGGCCTTCGGGCAACCGGACCAGATCAACGTCGCCGAGTGGCTGTGGCCCTACGGCGTCACCATTTTGGAAGGCGACTTTGGCGACGACGAAATGCTGAAATCTTTCGTCATCGGCCTGCTGGGGATGGCGACGTACCAGCACGCGGCCAACCAGTACAAGGCCACCATCAAGCAACAAGGCAGCTTGCATCCCCGCCGGCATTTGCTGGTCTTTGAAGAAGCGCACGTCATTATGAGCGGCGGTGACAAAACCGAGGCCGAAGCCGCCGTGGAAAAGACGGCCAGCCTGTGGGACAACATCGCCGACCGGGGCCGTAAGTACGGGCTGTATGCCCTGACCGTCGCGCAACATTGGGAAGGCTTGCCGGACGGCATCGTCGGTTCGGCGAAGATCGTCATTGCCCAGGGAGTGAATACTCTGAAGGACGCCGAGACCGCCGCCGCAGCCCTCGGTATCCGGCCCGGCCGCAGCGCGATGGACGACGTGACGCAGGTACTCGACAAACTGCTGGATATGCCCGTCGGCGCGGGGATTTTCAAGCGGAAACGCTTGCCCAAACCATCCGAAGAACGCCAAAAGCCCGTGGCGGTGTTGTTCCCCGACATTTCGGGCATCGAACCGCCCACGGATCGCCAATTGGATATGTTACTCCAGAACGCAGACAGCCTGACCCTACAACAGCGGGAAACCTGGGCACAGGTGCATACGGCGTTACAGCCGCAAGTGGACGGGCTACTGAAATAGGAGATAGGAAATAGACGGCAGGATGCCAGCGGCAGGAAATAGGATGAGATCCGGAAAATGGGGCTTAGTCATATTGGGAATATTGGCCGTGGGATTACTGTTAGCGGCGTGCGCCGGGCTGGCGCCGGCGCGCGTGCCGCCGTCCGGTTGGGCCACATCGCCGTTAGTAGTGGCGACACCCACGCCAGTGGCCGGGCAACTCACCATTACCGGGGCGCAGCGGGTGGAATTGATCACCACCGAGATTTTTACTACGACGCCCGTGGGCACGAGCTTCGTCGTGGTCACTGCCACGCTACAAAACACCGGACGTTCTCCATTGGAATTAGGAGTGGGTGAATTAGTGCTGCTGGATGCCGCCGACACGGCATTCCCCCGGTCACTGCACGCGGAGTTTGTCCTGCGTACCGGCGGTGGCAACACGCTGCCGGCCGCTCCCCTTCCGCCGGGCGCTATCGTGACTGCCGCCCTGGTGTTCGATGTCGCTACCGTGCAAAGCCCGGTGCGCATGGCCTGGCGTTATCCGCAAGGCTTTCTGGTTTCGTTGCCGCAGGAGTTAGATTGATGGCGAACCCCCCGGTCAGACTGAGAGTATTGTTGGCCGCCGTGGACGAGGCCGCCGGCGACGCGCTCTGTGCGGAAATTCAAGGCACTCCCCATGTGCGCGTCGTGGGCGGAGTGTGGCAGGCCGATAAAGTCGCCGAGGGGGTCGCGGCGTTTGACGCCCAGGTAGTGCTGCTGCCGGCGTCCTTCCCGGAATTGCCGGATGTGGCTGTATCGCAGTTGCGCTATACGACGCCACCGCACGCCCACCAGGTGTTGACTGCCTATCAAGCCACCTTAAGTACACCGCCAACGCAGCACCCGTCCCCGGCTGTCCAACGCCCCCCGGCGGCGCCGCCGGTGACCCCACCAGCAGCGCCGGTGCTGAATTTGCCGCGCCGCGCGCCGACATTGCGCCTCGGCTTGTGGGGCGCGCGCGGCGGCGTGGGCGTCTCGACCGCCATTGCGCTGCTGGCCCGCGACCTGGTAAAAAGTGGGACGCGCGTGATCGTTTTTGATGCGCCGCGCCGCGGTGACGTGGCTTTGTACCTGGACGGGACGCCGAGCGATCAACCGCAAACCATCCAGGGCATTATGGTCTATCCCGGCACGCCGACCGAAGAACTGGTGGCGCCGTATACCGCCATTCTCATTGATGGGGGCCGGGAACGCGGAAATTTCAATGCGCGCTGGGTGCAGGTGACCACGCCACTCAAAGAGAACGAGCTGTTGGCATTGGTGGAGGGTCGCTAATTTGGTCATCTTAATCGTGGGCATTGTCGGCGGGGTGGGCGCAACCACTCTGGCGACGGAAATCCTGAAAGCCGGCGGGTCAGCCGTGGGCCTGGACCTGGCGGACGGTAGCCTGAGCGGGTGCGTAGACCGAAAAATGTATCCGCTGGACGCCGCCATTTTCGCCCGGCGCCCGCGCCCACAGATCATTGATGAGATCGTCGCGCAGCGCCCGGTACTGCTCTGGACGCTTGGCTGTCAAACTGCGCCGGACACCGCCTGGGGCCTGCTCCGCGAAGTGGCGCAGCGCACCAGCCTAGTGATTGACGGCGGGCTGAACCCGGCGGAACCGGCCTGGCAACTGGCCGATGTGACTCTCGGCGTCACCCGCGATGGCGAAAACGCCAACGTCGTCGTGCATTGGCACGAGATGCAACTCAAGCGCGCCCACCCGCATCTGCGCCTGGTCAGCGGCCAACTCAAAGCCGCCGGCGCCGCATTAGCCGCCGAACTGCTGCCGCGCCCGACGCCGCGTTGGAACTTGAGTTGGTGGAAGCAGAGTTAGGGGTTGTGGGTTATGGGTTGAGGGTTAAGGGAATTGAGTGCTGAGTGCTAAGTGCTGAAGATTGAGCACTGATGAGCACTGAGCACCCAAAACCCAGAACTCAAAACCCAAAACCCAGAACCCAGCACTCAGGACTTCGGACTAAGGACTTGGAACTAGGAGAAAAACAATGAAACGTTCTATACAGTTCATCTTGGGATTGATATTGGCCGGGTTGGCCTTTGTGGGGGTCGTGGCGTTTGGATTCTTGATGCGGCCCACCACCTATGATGTGGCGGTGGTGATGGCTGACGTGCCGCCATACACACAAATGACGGCGGAGATGGTTGCGGTAGACACCCAATCGGTGTCCGGCGCAATCGCCGACAAATATATCCTGGCTGAAGAATGGCAGGCAATGCTGGCTGCCGGCATGGTGGTGGCCGTCGAGCCGCTGCACACCGGCGAGCCGCTGTTGCGCGAAACCATTGCCACCGGCGAGAACGCCTACAAGGTGCGCCGCCTCGCCGTGGCGCTGACCGACCCGGATCTGACAGTGCTGGCCGTGCCCGTAGACGCCGACACCATGCCCGCGATCTACGCCGGCGATGCGGTCGCGCTGTTCTTCAGCGCGGGCCAGTTGCAGGTGCAGGAAATCACCACCGACGTGATTACCGTGCTGCCAGCTACCGTGAATGCGCCGCCGGTCTTGCAGCAGCCGATCATCCGGGAACAGGCGGAAGCCTTCACCGATACGGCCCGCCTGCGCCTGCCGCTTACCAAACGGATCGCGGAAGGGTTGGTCTATCGCCTGAATCGGGAACTCATCGAGAACCCCAACTACGGCGCGGCCGGCGCGGAGAATGAGCCGCAGTACGTCGAAGGGGCCGTCACCAGTATTGATGTCGTGGTTCACGTAGATGTGGCCGAGTGGGTGGCCTACGCGCTGGCGCACGGCAAGGTGCAGTTGGGGGTCTTGCCCGCCGTCGCCATTCCGCAGTTGCAGGCCGGGACGCTCACGGAAAGCCAGGGCGTCACCTGGTCGGATGTCGAAGAGATGTTCTTCGCGCCGCGGATGCAGGAGTTACAGGCCGAACAGCAAAAGGCGTTGGAGGGCCATCAGCCCACCGCCGCCACGGCACAACCAGTGACGCCGATGGTCACGCCGGAGGCCGCTCCGGTGGATCCGGCGGCCGTTCCCGCGCAGCCCTGATCAGGAGCATTGCCTATGTGGAATCCCGCGAATCCCACTCCGGCGGCCCCAGCGGGCGGCGCCGGGGATACCGCCCTGGGGGTCGTCATCGGCTACTCCGGCTGGCAAGATATTTCCCTGATGACCCAGGCGCTGACGCAAGCCGGGATCAACATCCTGGCCCTGGTCAGCGACATCACCAGTCTGGCCGATCAAGCGCGCAGCTACAAAGCCGACTGCATCCTGTTCTCCCCAACCTTGCCGGGGATGAACCCGGCTTTGATCCAGGAATTGCTGGTTAACGAAGAACACGGCATTGCCGCCGTGGGTCTGATTCCCGCCGGCTCGACGTATGCGCCGGAGTACCAGCGCTTCGGGATGAAGGGCTTCGTCACCACGCCATTGGACGCCGTGCAGGTGCAGCGTCTGCCCGACATCGTGCGCACCAGCGTGGACGCCGCCCGCAGCGAACGCGCTGCCCGCACCTTCACCCCCATCACCGCCCAAGACGCGCTGGCGATCCTGGATAGCGGCGGCTGGCAACAACAGAGTATCGGCGTCTTCTCGCCCAAAGGCGGCGCAGGGAAGTCCACTGTATCGGTCAACCTGGCCTGTGCGCTGGGGACGATTGCCCAACGCCCCACCTTGTTGATTGACGGCGATATGAGCCGCGCTAATTCCCACGTTTTCTTGGGGATGGAAATTGACCAGGCGCCGCAGGCCAACCTGTTCTCTTTTTACGAGCGCGTGGTCAGCGAAGGGACGCGCGTGAACCGCTACGTCGTGCGCGCCCAAACGCTGCAAATGCACATCCGCCCGTACCAGAACAAGCTGGCCGTTTTGCCCGGCATCCCACAGATGCACATGGCCGGCCTGCCGGAGTTCACCGCCGATATGCAGCGCACGCTGGACATCTTCGCCGACCTCCTGCGCGAGGCGCGGGGTTACTATGAGTTCCGCGTGGTGGACATCGGGCCGGACTTCAATATGCCGATCCACTGGGCGGCTTTGTCCAACGTAGATACTGTGCTGCTCGTTGTCACACCGGAGCGCACCGCCCTGAGTGACGTGCACAACATCTTACCGGCCCTGGAGAAAGCCTTTGGGACCTTACAGCGGTTCCGCATCGTCCTCAACGGTTTTGACGAAGCCTTTGGGATTGCCCCGAAGGATGTCGTCAAATATCTCGGCGGCAAAGTGCCGGTGGTAGCGACGTTACCCTGGGATCCCAACGCCGCGCGTCTCGCCATCAATCAGGGGCAACCCCTGACGTTGCAGAAGCCCCTGACCGAGTTGGGCGAGGGCTTAATCAAACTGGCGGCGACGTTCTACCCGCCGCTGGATACCTTGCTGCGCAAACGCCCGGTGAAGAAGGGGGGCCTGTTCAGCAAAGTCAAAGAGACCTTTGTGAGTTAGGAGATCAACTATGGCTGAGGGCATCTTGACCATTACTATCACCCCACCGGCGACACGGGCCAACCCGTGTCCGGCGCTGGCAGAACTGGGGAACTACCTGGCGTTTGACGTGTATCTCTACCTGGACGGCATCCTGTGGGATCGGCGGGAATGGCCGCGCGTCCCCGCCGTCGGGGAATGTCTCACCAGCCAGGCCTTACTGCCCCCGGCGACGGAGCCGCTGCCGATCACGTTGTACACCGTGCAGGCGGTCATTGGGGACGCTCTGGGCTGGGACGCCGCCTGGCACGTCTTTGTGACGCCCCACCAGTTCCCGTCGGCGCAGCAGACGCAGTATGTGACCGCGCTGCGCCAGACCTGGGACGCCGGCGCCCAGGCGCGCGCCTGGGGGGCCGCCATGCGACGCAATGGGGAGGGGTCCGATGGGCCTGCCGTTTAGTCCTACCCACTCCCGCCCGGCCGGCCCCGGTTTTTCACCGGCGGCCGCCGCCATTGCCGCGCAAGTCGCCAAACAGCCCGTTGCCGACCGCACCGCCGGCCTGCTCACCGAAGCCCGCAGCCGCATCCAGGGACAGTTGACGCCCGCGCAGATTGACGATCCCTCAGCGGAGGATTTGAAAACCGCCGAAGCCATCATCCGGCCCCTGGTGGAAACCGCCCTGGCACAGGCCCGCGCCAATGGCGAGACGGTCACCCTCGAGGCTGGCACAATGGTACGCGAGATGCTGGACAGTATCTTCGGCTACGGCCCGCTCGCGCCGTACCTCAACGACGAAGCCGTTGAAGAAATCATCTGCAACGGGCCGTGGGACATCTGGCTGATCCACGCCCAACAGGGCAAGGTCAAGACTACGGCGCGCTTCCGCGACGGCCAGGAATTGCGGCACTTCGTCAACCGCATCGCCGGCGGGCGCGAGATCAACCGCGCCAAACCCAAGCTCGACGCCCAAATGCGCGACGGTTCGCGGTTGCACGCGATTATGGAACCCCTCGTCGCCAACATCCCGATGGCCGTCACCATTCGCCGCCACCGGCTCGTGGCGCGCACGTTGGATGACCTGGAGCGGCTCGGCACGATCACCCCGGCCGCCAAAGCCTTTTTGGAGTTGGCGGTGCAGGCGCGGCTCAACCTCGTCATCGCCGGGGGCACGGCCTCCGGCAAGACGAATTTCCTTAATGCACTGGCCAATGCCGCCAATGAGGGCGACCGCTTCGTGACCGTTGAGGATACACCGGAGATTCAGATCACCAAGCCGGACGTGGTGCAACTCACCACCCGCGACCAGGCCGAAGAAGCAAAAGCCTTCACGATGGCCGATCTGGTCATCGAGGCGCTGCGGATGCGTCCTGACCGGATCATCACCGGCGAGGCGCGCGGCCCGGAGATTGTGGATGTCTTGGCGGCCGCCAACACCGGCCACGACGGACAGATGCTCACCATCCACGCCAACTCCACCCGCGACATCATCCAGCGGATGGAGACCATGTACTTGATGAAGGGCATCGAAGTCCCGACCCTCGCCGTGCGGCGACAGATCGCCGATGCCTTCAACCTGGTGCTGTACCTCAAGCGGGTGCTGCTCGGCAACGTGCAGCGCCGCTTCGTCACCGACATCGCGGAAATCTCACCCAGCCAATATATGGAAGGCGACCGGGTGATTGTCCAGAGCATCTTTGAGGACAAGGGGCACGGGATGACCTGGACGGGGTACTTCCCGGAACGCCTGGCGGCCGTGATGAAGGAACGTAACGTCCCGCTCATGCAGAGCTTCTTCAGGAGATAGCTATGGATCCCACGTTACTGCTTCCCGGTTTGATCGGCGCCGCCGGCATCTTTCTGGCGTTTGCGGCGTTGGTATTTCCGCGCACCACGCGCCTGCAAGCGGCGCAACTGGGGCCGCTGATGCGGCTGCAACAAAAACTTGCCGCCGCGGAGTTACCGATCAGCGCCAAAGAGTTTGCGCTGACTTGTCTGGGCGGCGTATTACTGGTGGGGCTGATCGCCGTGATCCTCGGCACACCCGTCCTGGCGCTCGTGGGCATGGTCATTGTCCCGCTGCTCTTGTGGCAGAGCCTGGAGGGGAAACGCGAAGCCTACAAGAAAGCCTACGCGGAGAGTTTGGCCGAAGTGGTGTCCCTGATGCGCGAGGGCTTTGCGGCCACCGGCGCGCTGCGCGACGCCATGCGCAACGCGGTAGACAACGGCCCCGACCCCGCCGCCGCCGATTTCCGCGAGGCCGCCGGCCGCCACGACCTGGGCGAAGAACTGGACGCCGCCTTCGCGCCCATCCTGGACCGCCGCCACGACCCCTACCTGAATATGGTCGTCGAAGCCCTGACCCTCAAAGCGCAGCAGGGCGGCAACGCCGGCGAAGTCTTGCTCGGCCTGGAGAATATGATCCGCGAGCAGACCGCGCTGCGCAAGGAAATCGCCGCCAAGCAGAGCCAGGCGCGGTTGGAAGCTATGATTGTCAGTCTCGCGCCGGTGGGCTTCTTTCTGCTCGTCAAGGTCGCCCCCTGGATGCACGAGTATGAGGGCGGGTTCTATAGCACCACTTTGGGCCAGATCGTCGTGCTGGTCGCGATGGTGTTTTCCGTCGTGTCCTACGTTCTGAGCCGCCGCATGGCCAGCAAGGGCCTGGATTTGGAAGTCAAAGAGATTCCGGTGGGAGCTAAGGGAGCTTAACCATGTCTACCCCAATGATTTTACTGTTCGCCTTAATCGCCGCCGGGGGCGCGGTGTTAACCGTTAACGCGCTCGCGCCGCGCCGTGCGCGGGTGCAACTGCTCCAAGCCGATACGCGCCCGCTGGCCGACCGGCTGTTGACCACCTTCTTCGTCCCGGCGGCCCAGCGGTTGTCCCGGATTGGCCGCCGCGACATGCAAGCCCAGCAAACTGACCTCGCCACGCGCCTGGCCCAGGCCGCGTATCCGTCCCCGTTCACCTCACCGGAAAATGTGCTGGGCTACCAGTTGTTCACTGCCGCTATCTTCGCGGGGATGGTCGGGCTGTTTGGCCTGGTGCTATCCTTGCTGGTCGGCGCGGGCGCATTGGGCTTTGTCCTGCCATTAGCCCTGGGCGTCGGCGCGTTGGGCTTTGTGATGCCGCAAAAGACGATCAACAATACCATCGCCCAACGCCAGGAACAATTGACGCTCGACGCGGCCTCCACCCTCGACCGGCTGGCGATCTATGTCGCCGCCGGCTATGCTCTGCCGGTGTCCCTGCGCGATTTGGCGCAACGACCGGGCGGCGCGTGGATCGCGGAGATGCGCCAGATCGCCGGCGAGTATGCCGTCACCGGCGACTTTCCCGCGGCGCTGGATCACGCCGGCGAGCGCAATGGGCGCTTGCCCGAAATCGTGCGCGTCACGGAACGGCTCAAGGCCGCCTACGAGATGGGCGGCGGGGGGATTGCCCAAACGCTGCGGCGGATGTCCCAGGACGCCCGCATCCGCATCCGGTTGATCCTCACTGAGCGGGGGTACAAAAATGCCGTGATGATGGTGATCCCGGCCTTCTTCGCCATCATTGCCATAGCGCTGATCCTCATTGCCCCCGGCGCGGTGCAGATGATGCAGGTGTTGGGAGGGTAATGGTGAGCAGTCAGGCGAAATTGACCGCGTTACAGGCGGGGGGGTTCCAGTTAGCCAGTCTGGAGCCGGAGTTTCCCTACGGTGCGCCTACCACGCCGTTCCTCCTGGTGACGCCCGGCGGCAATCTCTATCTGGCCCAGACCCTCCCGGATAAGCGCCGGTTACTCGCGCGTTGGCGCGACGGGGATGTGCTGCTGGCGGTGTGGCCGCGCCAGCGGTGTAGCAATGTGTTTATCATTGACGATTTACCCACGGTCACGTTGGCATTACAGCAAAACGGGCGCCCGGCGTCTGGTTTGACTTTTTAGTTTACCGCAAAGGAGATGATCGCAGATGTTACGCAAGCAGAATCGGCAAGGACAGGGCTACACCGAATACGTCGTGATTTTGGCCGCCGTGTTGGCCATCGCCGCCATCGTGGTGGCGACGATCCAGCTCGTCGGAAACGTCTACCAACGGCAGCAAGGCCGCATCAACGCGCTGCCGTAGGGGGGACGATGTTACGGCGCGCGCGACCGTTGCGGGGGCAAGCCTTCACGGAGTTCATCATTGTGCTGCCGGGCGTCTTGCTCTGTACCCTCTTGATTTGGGAGTTCGCCTACTTTTGGTGGGCGCGCACCATCGTGTCCACGGCCACCTTTGAGGGCGCGCGCCAGGTGGCCGTGGGCCGCTCTCCCCAGGAAGGACATGCAGTGTTTAACAGTATCCTGGCCACCGGATTAGGGCAGATGTCCACCCAACGCGAATTTAGCCGCCCATTCCGCCTGGAAGTTGATCGCCAACGCCGTTCCATTCAGGGCACGACCCGCGTACCCTATCGCTGGCCGACCGGCCTGGGCGCGCTGATGAGCGGGGGAATGGATCTGGACTTGCAGGCCAGCGCCTTCTTCCGGCTGGAAGAGTTCTACCCCGGCCCGCCGGACACGTTTGAGTGAGGTGCGCTATGTTAGGACGGAAAAAACGCCCGGGTCAAAGCTACGTAGAATTTGTCCTCGTGCTGCCGCTGCTGTTGCTGTTGGTGGCCGGGGTGATTGCCTTCGGGCAAGCCTTTTACGTCAAGCTGGCGACACAGGCCGCTGCCTGGTCCGGCGCGCGCCACGCGATTGCAACCGTCAATGGGCAGCGCGGCGTGTGGCAGGGCTATACCGCCCCGCGCTATACCCTGGCCGGCTTCGGCGTTAACCCGGAGACTGCCCAGGTGACGGTGGCGGCAGACGTGTGGGGCCGCGGGACGAATGTGCAGGTGCAGGTTTGCTATCCCGTGCCCGCCCCGCCCGTGCCTTTCGGCGACCGGCTCATCCCGACAAATATCTGCTCCCAGACGCTGATGCCCACCTACAAGTGGAAGGCCAAGTGGTGAGCAAGAGGCAAGAGGCAAGAAGCAAGAGGCAAGAATCCTGCATCCTGCATCCTGCATCCTGTATCCTGCATCTTGCATCCTGCATCCTGGAGGTGAACGATGAGTAAACTGAAACCGATCCCGCGCCGGGAGCGCGGCCAGGTGTTGGTGTGGGTGGCGATTTTGCTGCCGCTGTTTTTGGCGCTGACCGGGTTGGTGTTCGACGGCGGCATCATGTGGCAGCAGTATATGCGCGCCCGCTGGGCCGCTTCGGCCGGCTGTGTCGCCGCCGCCTCGGAGATTGATCCGCAAGTGTTCCAGGACACCGGGCGCATGGTGCTGAAACTGCCGGAGGCGCCCCAAACGGCCTTCAACTACGCTGCCTGGAACGACCCGGACTTGTACCTGACCAGTGTGTATGTTCGCGAAGAAAACGCCACCCAACAGATTGTCGCGGAAGGGTATACGCAGATCGAGCCAGTTTTTCTGCGCATGTTCGGCGTGACCGGGTTTCGGGCCACCGTCCGCGCCGTCGAACGCCCCGCGTGGGGCGTCGTGAGCGCGGGGGAATAGCCCCCAACTAACTTGATCGTGAAGGAGCGATGACTATGAAAAACTTGAAACCCGCCGGAGTATTGGCCCTGGTCGTTGTCAGCGTGCTGGGGTTGAGTGGCCTGGGTTTGCTAGGCCGCGGCGTGGCGCCGGACAAGCCCCAGGCTCTGCCGACGCTGGCGCCCACCGGTACACCCGCGCCCACCGCCACCGTACCGCCGACACCGGAACTGGACACGGAGGCCGCCTGGGAGACCTTCATGCAGGCCGTGTACCTGGCCGACGCCATTCCCGACTATGGGAGTGACCTCAGCCAGTATCCCGCCACCCAAGCCGCTCTCTCCGCCGGCCTCACGAACGTGACCACCGATACTGTGTGGATTGCCTGGGGCACAGAACCCCACCCGGACTGCGTGGCTGCCGGCTATCAGTGCTGGATGCGCCGCCTGGCCGAGTTTGGGCCGCGCCAACTCCAGTGTGACGGCATGGTGTGTGTCGCGTCCGTCAGTGTCACCAGCGTAGGTGTCTACGGCTTCTGGGAAGGCGTCGCCGGGCCACAGTTGCACCGTCAGGCCGAGCACCCGGAATGGACCGATCCTGTCCCATTCCGCTTGCTGGTCGGTAAGGTGGCCTATCGTCCCGCCACCGCCCGGTGGATCGTTACGGAAATGACCGTGACGGTCCTGCCAGAACTGCCGGAGTACACCACGCCGTAACGGCGCAGCAAAACTTTCACCGGGGAGAGCGGCGGCTCGTACCGCTCTCCCCACCTATACCGTAGGAGGCAAGGATGAAACGAATCCAATGGTGCCTGGGACTCGCCCTGGGCTTATGGCTGCTGTGGGCTGTGACGTTGCTGGTCGGTGCGCAAGAGGGGTGTGGGACGTGTAATCCCGCGCCCCCGTGTTTTCGCTTTTGTACCGGCCAACCCGGCGACAGCGGCACCCAACCCAATCCCACGCCGCCGCCGGGCGCTACTCAACCGCCCCCGGATACCCCGCCGGACAATCCCGGCGCGACCCCGCCGCCGGCCGGGACGCCGGCCCCGCCCGCCGCGTTAGGGCCGGGGGATGGCTATTGGAGTGTGCAATGTGTCCAGGTGGGCGGCGAACACGGCGGCGGCGCCGGGGAAACCGGCTGCGGCGGCACGGGCTACGCCATCATCTGGACGTGGGTCGTACCCAATCCCGCCCTCGGCTACCCGGCCACTTATCCGGCCCGCTCGCGTTGCGCCGCTGCCGGGGAATGTACCCCGGTGACGCCTACGCCGCGCGCCGTCGTGACGCCCCAGGCGCGCACCTGGCCGTGTGACATCGTACCCCGCTTTGAAAACGGCGTACTCATGCAGGGCTGCGACGACTGGCCGGGCTGGGATTTGTTCGCCGAGGCCTGTATCCCTGGCGCCATTGTGCGGCGCTACCCCTGGCCGCGCAGCCTCGTGGGCCTGCCGACCAAACTCTGGTACGGCGGCGCGCCCGATTTGGAACAATTCTCGGCCACCAAAGCCCGGCCGTGTACGGTGGACTACGGCGCGCGGTATCCGGACGACGACTTGCCGGAATGTCCCGCGCCGGTGGGCCAGACCACCAATGGCACGCGCGTCAACTACCAGATTGGCGTCGCCTGGCGGCACTGGAATCCCACCCGCGGCGCGATCTTTGGCTTCACGCCGGAACACGAGGTAACCTGGGCCATTGCCGACCGGGAGTGGAACGGCGGCACCGCCATCTACCACGATTACAGCATCGAGCACACGTTCCAGACCAGTTCGTATGGGTTGGAGGAATTCGGCACGCGCTGGAATCCGGCCTGTCAGGATCAGGACTGCGATTGTGATACGCGTGTCGCCAGCCTGGATATGCCCGCCTACGACGTGACGCTCACCACCTGGTGGTATCCCGAATACACCTTCAAGTACGACGAAATGGTGTGCGCCACCCGGAAATGGAGCGACTGCTTCTGGCGGGAGAGTCCGCCGACCGGCCTGTCCTACAGTAACTGCGCCACCCCCGACTATTACAAAATCGAAGTCTGCACGGAGTACAAGTGGGAGAGTAAGACTGAAGGCTGGCAGAAATACAACCTGAGTTTGCTGGGCTACCAACCGGTGATGCCCTGGTTCATCGCCACGCAGGTCGGCGCGGATGCCAATGGCAATCAGTGTACCACCGGCAGCTACGGCCCAGTCGGCGTGCCGGTCATCGAAGTGCAGCCGGTGGGCGTGCCGTAAGGAGTGCGATGCCTACCTGGCTGCACCTCGGTATCTCCCTGGCCTTGGGCGCGGCTTACGGTGTGGTAGCCTGGCAAGACCTGCGCCGCCGCGCCTTGAGTCTCTGGCCGCTGCTCTTGATCTGCGCGCTCAGTTTGCTGCATCGTAATCCCTGGTGGTGGCCGGTGGTCGGCCTCTGTGTCTGGTGGCCGTGGCGCAAAGAGGCCGCGCCGCTAATGCTGCCGGCAATCATTGGCGTGGGCTGGCTCACCGGAAACAGCGCCCCGGCCCTGGTGCTGAGTGCCGGCCTTGTGGCCTGGGCCTACGGCTGGTGGGGTGGCGCAGACGCCGCCTTGCTGGCCGCGTTGGCCTTGCGCTATGACACTGCCGGGATGGTCGGCGGCGGGATCACGATGGCCATCTTTGGGATCACCGTGCTCGTCGCCCGGCAGCAACTGTTGACGCTGCTGCCGGCCATGACCGATGTGTTGGCGGCGCGGCCCGTCACCATCTCCGGCCCGGGCCGCCCGGAACATGAAATGCCCGCCGCGACCGCGCTGGCGGCTGCCGGGGTCGTGCTGGAGATTGTCCGTTGGCTGTAGCGGCGGACAGCGGCCTGGTGAACGGCGCAGCTGGGCTCGGGCATCCGGCGGCCTGGCAAAAATCACGGAACTATTGGAGGTAAAAACGATGAGTGGGTTGATATGGTTATTGGCCGGCCTGCTGGCCGGCATGGGCTGGTACTGTATGTGGACGCAACGCCGGGTCGTACCGCCAGTGTGGCATATCCGGTTGTTGGGCGTGAGCCTCCTGAGTGTGGCCGGGGCATTGTTGTTGCTCCAGGCGTTGACCATTGAGAGCTTGTCCCTGGCATTGACGGTGTTGATCGTCGGCGCACTGTTGGTGATCACCGGCACGACGCTGTTCGTCCTGTACTGGCGCCAACGCCGCCGGGAGCGGTTAGTCGCCGCGTAGGAGCACCCCATGCCCGTTATGTCCTGGTGGTCGCTGACCACCGTGCCGGTTTTCAGTTGGTTACTCTGGCAATTGCGCACCCAGGCGCGCGATCCGGTTTGGCGCGGGTTGCTCCTGTTCGTGGGCCTGGCCCGTATCTGTCTGCCGCCCGATGACCGGGTGTGGGGCGGCCTCGCCGTCCTGTGTCTGTTGGGGATGGTGACGTTCAGTGATCACGCGGGGATGGGGGCCTTGTTGGCCGGCGCCGCGACCTTGTGCGCCACGGCCTCTGGCCCGGCGGCGCTCACCGTGAGCGCGGCCTGGATCATTGGCTGGCTCTTGCCCTGGCCCGCCGGGGAACGGGTACTGGCCATCACCGCCTTGACGGTGTGTCCAGATCCGTGCCTGGCATGGCTGTTGTTGGCCGCCACCGGCCTGGGGTGGGGGCTGGGCCGGTTACGGCGCGGTGACACTCAACCATTCAACGCGGTTGCCTGGCGCTGGCCCTGGTTGCTCGTGGGCTTAGGGCTGTATGGCGGGCTACGGGGGTGGGGTCTATGGTAACCAATGCCGCGCCTACGGCTAATCATCTAGGGAGACCTGCCGAATTTGGCCCACGCGCGCCAGGGTTGAAAGGCCAGCACTATGTCTACCTGCCGGACGCCCGGCGCTACATCAATCTGCTCTATGTGGTGGAGGTGCGCCTGCCCCCCACCCACGCCTGGGGATGGGGGCAGGGTTGGCTGCACCTGGCCGGCGCCGACGCCGAACCGCTTTCGGTGGATGACGCGCAGGTGTTAGCTCACGCGCTCTATCCCCGCACCCAGAACGACCAGGAGGTGCCGCGCGATGAATTCCACCCGGACCACTGCCTGCACGGGATTTGATCAACACGCTTTAGCTCAATCACTGTAAGGAGAAACTCAGAATGACAGAAACCACGACAATGATGGAAACCTCGGCCGCGCGCCGCCCAGCCGCGCCAGCCCCGGCGCCAGGGACGTCCAATGCCGTCACGCTGGCCGGGCGGGTGATCGCCCGCTGGGTGTTTGAAGGCGATACCTACCTGCGCCTCGTGGCGCTCCGGCCCCGCGGCTTTCCCCCGGCGCCCGACGGCCGGCGCGGCGATGTGCTGGTGGTGCGCATCAACTACTTCCTCGCCCAGACCGCCCCACTACCGGAACGCAGCCAGCTGTGCCGCGTGCGCGGCTTCTTGCAGCAGCCGGAGGGGGAAGAAACCCTGGCGCAGGCTCTGACGCACCTGGTGCAAACCACGCAACTGGACGCCGTCCGCGCCGCCCTGGGCGAATTATTGGACTTGACTCTGAGGTCCGCGACCACCGAGGTGGTCGCGTTGGGTTGGGAACTGCTGCCCGAACCGGAACGGCGCGGGCGGGCCCGCCGCGGCCGCCGGGAACCGCGCCCAGCCCCGGTATCAGAGTCTATGCCAGCCCCTGGAGAGCATGATGTCCCGCTCCTCACCGCCGACACACCGGCGTAAAGCGGCGGCTGCGCCAGGGGCCTATTGCCAGGGCGAACTGTGGCCGGGATTGCTGCGGCCGCGCCCCGCGCACAAACCACGTCCGATCCGTGACCGGCGGCGGCGCGTCTTGCCGCTGGCGCGGTCGCCGGCCGACATCCCGCCGTATGAGCAGGGCCGGCTATGGGCAGAGTGACTGAGGACATAGAGGGGGATGCGGTAGAAGCTTGATACAATCCATATTTCACAATATGTAATACTCAGTCATAATTATATGACAGTAGATAACTGATCCTAAAAACGTTTTGCGACGTTTTTCAAGTGAGATCCACCCCTGAAAAACGGGGGTTTGGGGGTAGTTTGGGGCGCAGAAGCGCCATACAAGGCCCGTTGTACGCCCTAGTTTAGCAGCATAGTTTTACGACGTTAAGTTTACCCAGGAGGTTACAAGCAATGAACGTCAACCCAGTGCAGATACAAATTGGCAATTTGGTGGAGGGCATCGTCAAAGCCCTCGCCGATCACCCGGACGAGGTCACGGTCTCGGCTGCGATGAATGTGGACGCGCAGACGCAGCAAGAGAAGGTGGAGGTCACCCTGACCTTACATCCTGACGACATGGGCCGCATCATCGGCAAGCAAGGGCGCACCATCAACGCCATCCGCACCCTGGCCGGTCTGCTCGCTGCCAAGCACGAAATGCGCGCCAGCGTCGAATTGGTGGAGTAGGCGTTAACTCCGGTGGGGCGCCGGTATCCGGCCGGCGCCCCAGCCCACTGGCTCCCGTAGTCGCGGCCAGCGGTTTACGTCGGTAGACCGTTGACCGGGGCTACGGCCCCATGCGTGGGTTTGGAGCAGGCACGGAGTTGGTCGCAGGACGAGTGGCGGCAGTCTCTGGCTAAGGCGCGGCATCGTCCGCGTTTTAGCCAGGGGCTGCCACCTCCTCAGCCCTGACCTGCGCCCCGGTACGCTGACCCCGTACCTGGGGCTACATGCTCCGTTCCTCCTCCTGCACCTGCGGTGACGACTCAGCGCCGGGTCAAGTGTCTGATCGTCACCCACTGCGGGCTGCGGCCCCAGTTCCCGGTAGCAGTCAGCCCTCCTCCCTGACTGCTACCGTTCTCTCCCCCCGGCGGCGCGGTCGCGGCCTGGCGATTACCTGGTAGTCGCCAGACCGGGGCTACGCCACCAGCTAGACCGAGCAATGCCCCAGGGCTACGGCCCACGTTGGGCAGCGTCATCAAGGCTGCGGAGCTGCCCCCGGCGTTACAGGAGTAAGGCCGGGAACCTTAACAAGTGTATATTCTTAGAGCTATGATGCACCGCAGCGCCGTGAGCACAGCTCACGGCTGTTGCGCTTAACCCTGGGTCTCCGCATTGGATACCCGGCGACCAACCGGGCGGCTCCCCTGACCTGATGACTAAGCATCCGCAGCTTCGGCTGTGGGTGACGCCCTCCTCTGTCAGGCGCGGAGCAGCCTGATAGTTAGCTGACGCGGTGGGCCCACCCGGATTAACCTGGTGGGCCATTGCCCCATGGCTTCACCCGGTCGTGCGTCCCGTTGGGAATGACCTGATCAGTTCCGGCGACGCACCGCCGGGCTGTTTTTCACTTTGGGCCGCTCTCCCCCGACCTGCCTGCCTCCCCTGCCCCCCCATTCCCGGGTTTGGCCGCATTCAGTGGGGCGTGAGAGCCGCCCGACTGTGATCCTCGCCGCCCACTTTGCGGCTATTACCTGCGAACAGCAGCACCCACAGCACTCACTCTGCCGCGCCAGGCGCGGCCCTTCCCCTGAGTAGCGCCGGCGCACCGCCGTCTCCCGTTTAGCGGAGCGGGGTCCCGCCGCGCGCCCCTGTGTGGTAGCTGCTGTTTTTTGTTTTAAACCGCTACGGGGCGGTTACCCCGACATCCCCCTGGGAACGTGCTACGGCGCTTCCCGGTGGGGAAGCCGGCGCTGCGCCGTAGCTGCGCTCCTGGGTACACTCTACTTAGGAGACACACAACTATGTCTTGGAAAGATCGTGAAAACCCGATTAAGGACTCGGACGGGCCTAGCTACCCGTTCATCCAGGTCGTCAACAACGGCCAGAACCTCGACCCCCGCGCCAAGAACGGCAAGTTCGCGCTGGTGGCAGACTACGGCGAGGTGTTCGGCGCGGCCCTCGAAGGTAGCGAGATCGCCAACCTCGTCTTCCGCAGCGGCGACGCTACCCCGGTGTTCGTGACGGACAAGTTGACCTTCGCGCCCGTCGTGACCCGCTTTGCGTGGATCAAGGACGGCAATCGCCTCCACGAGTACGTGGAGGGCGCGCGCGGCAAGTTGCAGGTCGTCGGCTACTTCAAGGGCGAAGACGGGGGCTACCACGGCCCGGCGATGATCACCGCCACCGGCACGAACTCGAAAGAGGCCAGCGACGCCATCAAGGCGCACAAGGCCGCCGTCAACAAGGCCACCAAAGGCCAGGCCAGCGGCGCGTACTTCGGAATGCAGTTGCAGATGGGCGAAACCCGCCTGGTGGGCAGTGGTTCCAACCAGAACTACGCCACCCCCATCGCGTTGGTCAAAGACCTTGACCCCGACCGCGACTACGTGGGCGACGCCATTGCTGATGACATCGAGGCGCGGCATCCAGAGTTCCTCGCCTGGCGCGAGGCCTGGAAAGGCGTCAAGGGCGGCCCTAACGGTGACGGCGAAGTGCCGGGCACCGAAGAAGCTGAGACTGCGCCGGTGGCTACCAAGCCCGCCAGCGCGCCCGGCGCGCCCGCCAAGTCCGCCTTGCCCGCTGGCCCGGCCAGCGTGCCGGCCACCGACCCCTACGCGGCGGCCTTGCCGTTCAACTCCACCAAGTACCCCGGCGGCACGATTCGCAAACTGTACGACGCTGGGGACGAGGCGGCGCTGAAGGCGACGGTGGACTGGTGCGGCGAGAAGCCGGAACACGTCACCGTCAAAACGGCGGCGGAAGCTGCGCTGAAAGCGTTGCAGGCCGCGAAGACGACCACGGCGACCCCGTTCTAAATCGGATAACGACAATTCCAGAGGCGCTTCCCCGCCGCTGTGTGAACCTCACGCAGCGGCGGCGTCTCCAAAAACTTCCAGACCGGCTCGGGAAATGCCGGTCTGTTTACACCAGCGACTTTGCTGGCTACTCCTGGCCCGCCCGGTGCAGTCAAATGACTATGCTTCGCGCTGTCCTGCATGGGCTTGTTACCAGGTTATACAACCCATATATCGCCGCCGGTCCGATGCACAGGCCGGCAAAATTGGCTACGGCCATCGTTCTACAAAGAGCCTGGTCAGTGCAAATTGACCAGGCTCTTTTACCATACCCCCCCAGGAGGACTCTAATGCCTGAAAACCCGGAACCTAAGTACCAGGTCGGCGCGCTGGAAAGCCCCGACCCCGCCGACCCCGGCTATGTGGAGTGGGATGCCGCGCTGATGGCGGCCCAAGCCCTGCACGACCGGATCAACCACAGCGTCATCTATCCCCGCGCCGTCGCCGTGTGGTCTTGGCCCGACGGTGAATGTCTGGCAATCATTTATAGCGGCGACGTTTTCAAACCCAGTTGAGGTGACACTCTGCAACGCCGAATTACCCTGATTTACGTAGATGGTGAAATCTGTGAGACTGGCGGCGCGGTGTTCTATGACTCAGAATCTCTGGAACACTTGACCGTCCCCGCCAGAATCAGGCTGGCCGAAATTCACTCAGAGGACCCGGAAGCCGATTATCTCGCGGCGGAACGGATATTGATTAGCGAGGGGCTATTTACACCGCCGCCTGGCTAAGACCGACACACACTAACTAATCGAACTGAGGTGCTACGATGTCTAACAACAAAATCACCCTGGAACAAGTCCAGGAGTTTATGACGATGCTCACCAGCGGCGAACTGCCGGAAGGACTGGTAATGCCCGAGCAACCCGCCTTGACGCCAACCGCGGCCTTCGCGGTGATCTGGTATCTCCAGGAATATTTGCGCGTGCTGCCCGATCACATCGAGCAGTGCTGCATCTGCGGTGAGTTATTCGACGCTGATTGCGATGGCCATATCGTTGCTGATGACGACGAAGACGATCCCTGGACTAAAGCCCAGGGCATTGATCCCGCGCTGCTAAAGCGCTACCAGGGAGCTGAGTTTTGCAGCGAGAGCTGCGAACACGCTTTCTGGTCTGACCCGGCGGCTTACGTTCGGCCGGCCCCAATGATCACTTTCACGGAGATGAACCAATGAGTACCGCCAGCTACTACGAACGCGCGCGCGGCACGGCGGCGTTGGCCGAAGCCCTGCGCACTGACCCCGCCTGGACGGTCTACGATTACCACCCCGATCAATCCGACGTAATGACCGACTACTACGCCCCCGCTCATTGGGAGGGCGTCGCCCGTAACGACGAGTTCACCCTGGTCGTCAACCGCGACTACGGGTGGAACGGTGAACACCAGGTCAACCACGAAGGGCGCACCGTGCGCCCGACATTCAGCGCCCCCATCGAGGCTTGCGCCGCCGGTGTGACGTGGTTGGGCAACCCGCCCCGTTACAACTGGCATCTGGAATACCAGGGCCAAATCATTGCCAAAGGCCAGGGGATCGGCAAGGCCGGTGGGTGGAGCGTGGAGGAGCGCGAGCGCGCCCTCGCCCCCATCCTGGAACGCATCCGCGCGACGATGCAGTGTTACCTCACAACCGGCGCTGCCCCGGCCCCCGCTGAAGCGCAGAATCCAGGGAATGCCACCGGCATCATCGTGGCCCACAACCAGGAAATGGACGGCGTGGAAATCCGCTTTTCTGCCAAGCCCGCTCCCGACGTACTGGCCCGGCTGAAGGCCCACGGCTTCCGTTGGTCGGTTCGGCAACACCTCTGGTATGCCCGCTTCAGCGACTCCCGCTGGGCCGTGGCGCAAGCAATGACAACGGCCTAATTGCATCCTGCGGGATGCAATTTCGCTTTACCCTGGAGACTCTCAATGGCGACTAATCCATCAACTACCCCCCCGCCCGCCTTTCGGGTGCAACTCTGGTGGCCGGGGCGTGATCCCGAAAAAGCATTTGACTTCCTGTACGCCGTCACGCTGGCGCAAGATCCCGAATGGCAGGTACAGTGGCCGGACGACGCAACCTTTCGCCCGCCGCGCAACGGGATGACCTGGGAGCAACTCCTGGATTACATTCAGGAACAGGACTACCAGGTGTCGTCCCCCGATATTGTTACCTCCCGCCGCCGGGGTGGCTGGCAAGGACTGTATCGTTTCACCATCTCCCCCTACCCGCAAGGAAAACCTGTATGACTACTATCCGTACTTCCCCCGCGACGCGCGTCTTGCGCGCCGTCCGCGCCCAACTCCGGCGGCAAGGCTACCGGGTGTATCGGCGTGGCGATACCTTGTATTGGCAGGAGGCCGGCGGCGAGCTATGGCTGGCGGCCCGCGATGAGGAGTATATCGTCGGCGGGTTGCAATACCGCCCCGCGCCTACCTGGAGTCGCGTGTCCACGCACTTCACCTGGGCGCTGGCTGAGTATCAACAGCGGCGCATCCCAGCCACTGTGGCACATACGATGATCGGCAAATTGACCGAAATCTGGAGGCATACCTATGCGCACCTTTACTCGACTGACCCTGCTCAGTATCATCGGCGGCGTCCTGCTCGGTTACGCCAGCCCGTTGCTGGCCTGGGGTTGGCAGCAGCCACTCCACGCCGGCCTGACGGCGCTCGGCCTGTTGGCCGCCGTCGTACTGGCGTGGGCCGCCGACGGTAAGATACACCACTGAACTTTTTCCCCTTGCCAGAGCGCTGCGTGGCGGCTCCGGCAACGGAGCCACTACGCGGCTGACCCGGCTATCCACGGCGACCTCAGCCAGGAAGCTGACATGAACGCCAAACACTCTAACCGCCAAGAAATCAAACACCTTACGGCGGCAATTCAGCGCCGCTACGCGCAATGGCTGCGTGATCTGGAAGCCTGGGGGCTGACGCCGGAACAACCGGAGCCGGCCAGCCTGGGCAGCCGGGGGCAAAACCTGCTCCACAGCCTGGTGGGGCGCGGCGGCGATGCCTCGCCGTACATCTGGATGTTGGCGTGTTAAGCAACGTGGGTTCCAGCCTGGTGGACTACGGTCCCAGTTCAGAAAAGAGACCAGGGCCCCAAACGCCACGGTCTCTTTTTTTATGCCCCGGCCGCAGTTGCGGCAGCGGCTTTACCAGGTCACTAGCGCAGAAACCGGCGAAAGTGCTATCCGGTAAAACCCCTGCCGGAGCTACGGCTCCCTCACCCCACGCCCCCGCGCCCGCCGCGCCCGCGTGGGAATCTTCGGCGGATTACTTTATTCAAATCCACATTACTTAGACCAGGAGGATAGCTATGTTTACGCGCTTTATCGAATTAGTCTTGGGGTTATTCGTAGCCCTGTATTTGCTGGTGGATCGTTTCGGCGTCGCCGGCTGTGTGCGCGCCATGCGCCGCGCCGATCCGCTGCTGCTGCTCGCCGTGAGCGGCGCCGTGATCTTCTTGTGGATGGCGCTGGCCGCGCAGACCTTTGCCCGCTGGCGCAAGGAGCGCGAGCGGAA